>Ga0181535_10000115_pt1 | contig 119492 bp, 101 predicted proteins | sample PEATcosm2014_Bin_44_FD_119774 | JGI IMG/M metagenome (GOLD analysis project Ga0181535, IMG submission 119774) | Peatland microbial communities from MTU Mesocosm Facility, Houghton, MI, USA - PEATcosm2014_Bin17_30_metaG | ecosystem: Environmental > Terrestrial > Soil > Wetlands > Peat | place... | reverse complement strand
CCTACAGGCGTCTTCTCTTCCCCGGCCCCAGGCCCCCGGCCCCCGGCCCCAGTTGACGTCTTCTCTTCCCCGGCCCCCGGGCCCGGGCCCCCGGCCCCTGCGTCCGTGGCCCCTGCTTCCCGCCGGTAAACCGTACCAATCCCCAAGTCCTTGTAAAACTCCAGGTATTGCCGTAGCCGCTCAGCGTCCATTTGACAGCCGCAGCTTCAGCGCCTCGTCGAATATACGGTCCGCAATCACCCGTTTCGTGGCGCGCGGCACAGCCACCGTCTCGCCCGTCCGCATGACCAGAATCACCTCATTCTCATCCGACTCGAACCCTGTCTCGCCGCCCACCAGGTTGCCAACAATCATGTCGCAGTTCTTGGCTTCGAGCTTGCGCCGAGCCTCCGCCTGCACGTTCCCGGTTTCCGCCGCGAAGCCGATCAGAAGACGGGCGCCCTTCTTACGCCCCAACTCGGACAGAATATCGGGAGTGGGATCGAGTTCGAGCGACATCCGCGCGGAGGTTTTCTTGATTTTCTGGTCCGGGACTTTGCTCAGATGAAAATCGGCCACCGCCGCCGCCTTGACCACGATGCCGGCCCGTTCGAGGTTCGCGAATACCTTTTCCCGCATTTCCGCCGCCGTCCGAACCGCAACCACCTCGACGCCGTGGGGAGGCGCCAGACTCACCGGCCCGGTTACCAGGATCACGCGCGCGCCGCGGGCGCTGGCCGCCTCCGCCAACGCGTAACCCATCTTGCCGCTCGAACGGTTGGAAATGTAGCGCACCGGATCGAGCGGCTCCTGGGTGGGTCCGGCGGTGATCAAAACGGTCTCCCCCGACAGGTCCCGGCGCCGGGAAAGCTCGTGGACGATGGCTTCGGCGATGGTTTCCGGATCCGCCAGCCGGCCCGGTCCCGTCATCCCGCACGCCAGATATCCGCTTTCCGGCTCCACGATGCGGTGTCCCCGCCGGCGCAGCGTCTCCACGTTGGCCTGCGTTGCGGGATGCGTCCACATGTTCACATTCATGGCGGGCGCCAGTACCACCGGTCCGGTGAACGCCAGATAGACCGTGGTCAGAAAATCGTCGGCCAGACCGTGCGCCAGCTTGGCCATCAGATCGGCCGTGGCCGGAGCAATCGCGAAGACCTCGTGCTCTTGGGCAATCGTTATGTGCTCGATGGCGCTTTCGATCGCGAACAGGTTGGTCAACGTCTTGCGTCCGGTGAGGGCGGCGAAAGTCAGGGGACGGACGAATTCCTGGGCGGCATCCGTCATAACCGCTTGCACTTCGTGCCCCTGTTGCATCAGCAGGCGCGCAAGCTCCGCGGCCTTGTAAGCCGCAATGCCGCCGCCGACGCCGAGGAGGATCTTCATGGGACTGGCCGGCCTGCCCACGCCGTCCACGGGGTGGCCGGCTTACGCCATGGCCTCCGGCTGCAGCGCCTCCGGAGCCTCTCCGGTGAGGCTATACTTCACCAGGCCTCGCCGTACTTCCTCCATGGCGATGACCGTGGGCTTCTTCGACGAAGTCGGCAGCACCGGCCGCGCGCCGGCTTGCAATTGCCGGGCTCGCTTGGCCGCCACGATGATGTAGCGGTACGTGCTCTGTTCGGCGTCGTCGGGGATGGTGCAGTGGGCGTTGTTTCGCGGAGCTTTATCTGCCATAAATCTCGATGCCTTTTCAAATATCGAATGTGTTCAGAATGGGCCGGATCAAACCCTCGATCCTGATCCGCCGCACCCTCTCCGCCTTCACAATAGCGCCCAGGGTAGCGTCGGACTCTTCAAGATCCCGGTTGATCAACACGTAATCGTAAGCCTTGTATCTCCGGATTTCCTCGGCGGCGTCCCGCAACCGCCTGGCAATCACATCGTCCCGGTCTTCCCCACGCGCCCGCAACCGCTGCTCCAGAATTTGACGCGAGGGCGCCAGGACGAAAATCGTCACCGCCTCGGGAACCTTGCTCTTCAATTGTCTCGCACCTTGCACGTCGATGTCGAGTACCAGGTCCTTGCCCTCGGCCTGGGCCTGTTCCAGAACGCCCTGGTGGGTCCCGTAATAATTGCCGAACACCTCGGCCCACTCCAGAAACTCATTGCGGGCGATCATGCCCTCGAAATCCCCGCGCGCCACGAAATGGTAGCTCTGGCCGTTCACTTCGTGCCCGCGCGGCTGGCGGGTGGTGTAGGAGACTGAAAACCTCAGCCCCGGATCTCCGGCCAGCAGGCGCGCCACCAGCGTGGATTTTCCCGAACCCGAAGGCGCGGAAACAATAAAGACAGTAGTCATTCTAAATTCAACGATTGTTCGCGGATCTTGTCGATTTCCGATTTCGCGGACAGGCCCAGATCCGTAATGGTAAGGCCCAGCTCGCCCAGGCCGCCGGTCTTCGACAAGACCGTGTTCGATTCCCGGTTCATTTCCTGCAACAGGAAGTCCAGCCGCTTGCCCACCTCGCCGCCGCCCCGCAGCATTTCTTCCACTTGCGCCGTGTGAACTCTCAGGCGAACCAGTTCCTCCGCAATGTCGCTGCGGTCGGCCAGCAGAGCGGCCTCCTGCGCCAGGCGCTGAGGGTCGATGGGCGCCCCTTGCAGCAACTCCGCCAGCTTCTCCGACAGCCGCTTATGGAAGGCTGCCGCGGCGCCCGCGCGAATCTCTTCCATCCGTGTCACCAGGCCCAGGAGGTTCTGGCAACGCTGCCGGATTTCATCGGCGGTGGCCGCCCCTTCGCGCTCGCGTACCTGGTTCAAAGCGGCCACGGCTGCGGCGGCCGCTTCCAACGCCGCTTTCGCCACATCGTCCGGAAGCGCCTCAGCCTCTCCGGCGCTCAGCATCCCCGGAACGCGCAAGGCCGAATTGAGGTCCGGCTGCCCTTCCACGCGGTACTTCCCGGCCGCTTCCCGGAAAGCGCGCATGTAAACGTCGAGCAGCGCGCGGTTCAATACCGGTGCGCCCGGGCCGCCGGTCCGCGCAATCGTCACGTTGACTTGCACGTGTCCGCGCACCAGGCCGGTCTTGGCCGCCGCGCGGATTTCGCCTTCCATCGCTTCCAGCTCCGGAGGCAGGTGCAACTGCAAATCCAGGCCGCGATGGTTCACGCTCTTGAGGCTGAAGACAATTTCGCCTTGCGCCGTGGCCTTTCGCACCATGGCGAAGCCCGTCATGCTGCGCACGCTCATCCTTCCACCACCGTTCCGGCATTCTCGAATTGCAGCTCGTAGAGCCGCTGATAGAGGCCGCCCTGCCTCACCAGTTCCTCGTGCGTCCCCGTCTCCCGGACGCGTCCTTTGGACAGCACCACAATCTTGTCCGCCCGTCGAACGGTGGATAGCCGGTGCGCGATGACAATCACCGTGCGGTGCTCCATCAGATTGGACAGCGCCTTCTGCACCAGCATCTCGGATTCGGTGTCCAGGTTCGAGGTGGCTTCGTCCAGAATCAGGATCGGAGCGTTCTTGAGCAAGGCGCGCGCAATCGCGATGCGCTGCCGCTGCCCGCCGCTTAGCTTCAGCCCCCGGTCGCCGATGACGGTGTCGTAACCCTCCGGCATTTTCCGGATGAACTCGTCCGCCAGAGCCGCCTCCGCCGCGCGCCGGATCTCCTCCAGCGGCGTGCCCGGCCGCCCATAGGCGATGTTGTTCGCAGCCGTATCGTTGAACAGGAACGTATCCTGCGCCACGATGCCGATCAGCGCCCGAAGCGAAGCCAGGTTTATCTCGCGAACGTCGCGCCCGTCCACTTTCAAGGCGCCGTCGGTAATGTCGTAAAACCGCGGCGCCAGATTCGCCAGCGTGGTTTTGCCGGCGCCGCTCGGCCCCACCAGGGCGACAATCTCGCCCGCTTTCACTTCCAGGTCGAGGCCGTGTATGTGGAAACCCTTCGGAGCCCCGGGGTAGCAGAACGAAACGTTCTCGAAGACAATCGCCTGCCGAAACGCCTCCAGCTTCGGAGCGCCGGGCTTCTCGACAATCTCCTCGACGTGGTCCAGATATTCGAAAACCTTCTGCGAAGCTCCCAGCGCCTGCTCGAAAATGTTGTGAATGCCCACCAGCCGCTTCACCGGCTCGTAGAGCAACAACAGCGCGACGACGAAGCTCATGAACTCCGCCGCGGTCAACTGGTGGGCCTTGATCTCCTCCCTGGCGAACCACAGCAACACGACAATCGTCATCGCCGCGAACATTTCAATCAACGGAGAGGATAGCGCCTGCAAAAGCACGTACCGCACGTTGGTCCTCAACAGCTTGTGCGCGGCATCCCGGAATCGGCGCGATTCGTAGCCTTCCGCCCCGAACGCTTTCACCACCATGTGCCCGCTGATGGTCTCCTGCAAAATCTGTGTCAACTCGGCCTGCCGTTCCTGCGTGCGCCGGCTGGTGCGCCGGATACGCCGGCCGATGCGTGTCGTCGGTATGATAACGAACGGAAGCACCGTCAGGCTGACCAGCGCCAGCTTCCAGTCGTAGCTCATCACCACGAATGCCAGCCAGATGGCGCTGAACGTTTGCCGGAGAAGGTCCGCCAGGATTTGCGAGACAGCCACCTGGACCTTGTCCACGTCGTTCATAATCGACGACATGAGCTTGCCCGTGGAATGCTGCTCGAAAAACTCCGCGCCCTGCTTCAACACCTTTTCGAAAATCCGGTTTCGCAGATCGGTAACGGCCGAAAACCCGGCATAGCTCACCAGATAGTTGCCCACGTAGTCGCAGACGCCCTTGGTGAAGAACACCGCCAGGATGGCGAACGCAACCATGTTGAAAATATTCTTGAGGTGGCTGGGAACAATCTGGTTGAGATAGAGCTGATGGTGGAGGAACGGGTGGGGCAAGAGTGGCGCCCGCGTGTCCGGCGAGGAGGGATCGAGTACGCGGTCGAAAATCGGCCGTATCAGCAGCGCCAGCATGGCCTGTGTCGCGCCCGCCACCGCCATGAGCACCACCGCCCCGGCCAAATGCCCCGCATACCGCCGCGCATAGGAAAGCAGCCGCCTCAGTCCGTTCATGCGGCCACCTTCAATCGCGTAAGGGCATCGAGGACCTGCCCAATCTCCACGCCGCCGATGCCCGCCGGGCTCCGCACCACCTCCGACGCCGTCCGCCACGGTCCCCAGATGGCAGGGTCCGACGGGCCGAAGACCACTACCGACGGCACGCCGAACGCCGCCGCCATGTGCGCCGGTCCGGAATCGTTGCCCACAAACAGCGCGGCCCCCGCCAGCAGCGCCTTAATCTCCGAAAGCGGCGCCCCGGCCACGGTTCGATAAGCCCGAAACGGCGAAAGGTCGTCACCCGCCGCGCCGATAAACACCGTCTCCATCCCGCAGCTCTTCAGACGTTCCGCCACTGCCAGAAATCCGTCCGCCCGCCAAGTCTTCTCCGCCGTAGCCGCAACCGGGTGGATCGCACAGCAGTGGGGCAGGCGCTTTTGCCTGCCATCTTGTATTACCAGCTTCGCCCCCGGAATCTCCACCCTCTCCGCGCCCAAATAAAACATCGCGCTGGCCAAATGTTCCGCCGTATGTACCTTCCGCTCCGCGCCCAGAATCTCCTGCGCCCGCGGAATGTGTACGTTGTACGCCCACCGCCGCCGGTAGTGCCCGAATCCCGCTCGATAGCGCGCGCACGAGAGCGCCGTCATCCACGCGCTCCGCGGGCCGCCGTGGAAGTTCAGGCAAAGCGCCGGACGCCAGCGCCGCAGCGCCGCCAGTCGCGGCGGAAGAATCTCCTCCACATCGGGGTTGCCTTCGAAGATGTCGCGGAAGCGGTCTTCCACCATCACCGCCACTCGCAGATCCGGCCGGGCGCGCTTCAAGATGTCCAGCGCGGGCGTGGTGAGCACGCAATCGCCCAGCGAGCGCAGCCGGATAATCGCGGCCCGGCCCTCCCGCGGCAGATTCTCCAGAATGCTCCCCACACGGCGCCTACTCTTCGATTGTCGCCTGGTCCACGAGCATCACGGGAATCTCGTCCCGTATTGGATAGACGCGATGGCACTCCACGCACTTCAGGCCGCTCTGGTCGGCCTTCATATCGAGCGCCGCCTTGCACACCGGGCAGACGAGAATTTCGAGCAGGTCTTTGCTGATAGCCATAGCGAATATATAGTCTAGCAGGGTGTAGCCAAGCCTCCGAATTGGCCGTACCACATGGTCGTTTCGTACGGAAACTGCACGTATCCGTCTTTCTGGTACCGGTCGAACGCCTCGCGCAGCTCCCTCATCATCGGCTCGTGGGACGGATGTCCGGACAGCGGCGCATAGCTCGAGGACATCAGCCGCCCCTTCAGCCCGTCGAAGTCGAACCGCTGCGCGTGCGTGTAGGTCGCTCGCCGGACCGTTCCGCTCTGGAAGAACTCCCTGATCGCCCCTTCGTCGTTGCGCATCGCGCGGATTTTGGCGTAATCCACCCCATTCCGCACCAGCACCGCCTCATACGCGTCGTGGAACTCCGACGGACCGCTCCCACGCTCGTTCCACGCCAGCGCCACCCAACCGCCGGCCTTCAGTATCCGGCGGAACTCCGCGCGCGCCGCCGCCGGCTCAAACCAGTGAAAGGCCTGACCGGCAACTACCAGATCCACGCTGGCGGTCCGCAGGCCAGTTGCCTCAGCGCGTCCCCCGATCTGGTGGAACCGGTGAAACCTCTGCATCGCCTTCCGGCACGCCGCCCGCATCGCGGCATTCGGCTCCACGCCGAATACGGTGTTCCCGTTCTCCAGGAAAATCACGGCCAGATTGCCGGTGCCGCACCCCATGTCCGCGATCGCCGCGCCCTCATGCAAGCCGCAATCCGTGCGCAGCGTTTCAATCAGTTCGCGGGGATAGCCGGGCCGGTAGCGAGCATAATCCTCCACGCGGTCCGAAAATCTCTCCGCCGGGTCTACTCCATCTGAAAGTCGCCCCATCTGCTTCCATGCTACCCTCTCATGCGCCCCGCGTTATGCTATTGGCTTGACGCCCCAGATCGACTCGGATCGAGAGAGGCAGCCGCCGCGGGCATCCGTCGTGGTGGTTTCGCACAACCGGGTGGAGTCCTTACGCCGGTGCCTGCAGTCCTTGGAGAACTCCGAGGGCCGCGAGACCGTTCAGATCGTCGTCGTCGATAACGGCTCGCGGGACGGAAGCGCGCAGCTCGACGCCGATTTTCCTAAGGCGCAGTTCATCCGCCTCCCCAAGAACTTCGGCCTCACCAAGGCCATGAATCTCGGTTGGCGCGCCGCCGACTCGCCCTACGTCCTCTTCCTGCACGACGATTGCGAGGTCCAGCCGGACACGGTCCTGCGCCTGGCCGAAGCCCTGGACGCCCATCCCGAAGCTGCCGCCGTCTGCCCGCTACTGGTGGATGCCGAAGGCCGCCCAGCCCCGCAATTTGGCAGCTTTCCCCCCGATGGCCTTTACCGTCCCGCCGAGCTTTCGGGAACGGAGCCGGAACCCGTCCAGTACCCGCGCGGAGCCGCCCTGATGATTCGCGTCTTCGTCATCAAGGCCGTCCGCCAGATCGACGAGCACTACGGCCAATTCGGGGCCGATGCCGATCTTGCCATGCAGATCCGCCGCGCATCCAAGAAGATTCTGCTGCTTCCCGCCGTCCAGGTGCGCCACCGCGGCAGCACCGGATATTCCGCCGCCCAGAGCGCAGACTTCTTGTTGAGCCGCGCCGTCTTCCTCGGCAAGTACCAGAGCCTGGGCGCCGGGATTCGGGCCCGCATCTCCGCCATCCTCGGTCCTCTGTTCTCGTTCCGTTTTGGTGAACTCAAGTACACCTTACCCGGCCAGAAGATCGACGGCACGCAACTATAACGTACGTATCCATCCGCTCTGCCTGCCGGCTGCTTTAGGGCGCAGTCCCCATCCCCCCTCCAAACCTGCAACAATAAGGCAGCATGAGGGATGCACTTATGGGTAAGCCCAAGTCGGCCGCATCCGGCGGAGCCGCCGCCGCTGTCCACAAGGACATCGCGGGGCTCCTGGCGAACAGCGAGCACATGGTCGCCGCTCTTCTGGAGTCCGCTTCCCAATCCATCGTCAGCGTCGATCGCTCCGGCTTGATCGTCCTCGCAAACGCCCGCACCGAGGAAATGTTCGGCTATGATCGCGCGGAGATGCTCGGTTCGCCCATTGAGATGCTTTTACCCGAAGCGGTCCGCGCTAAGCATGTCGGGGATCGGGCCGCCTACTTCGCCAACCCCCACGTCCGTCCCATGGGAACCGGCATGGAACTCGCCGGGCGCCGCAAGGACGGATCGGAATTTCCGGTCGAAGTGAGCCTCAGCTTCGTCCGCACCCAGGATGGCGTCTTCGGCATCGCCTTCGTCAGCGACATCAGCCAGCGCAAACGCCTCGAAGAGCAGTTGATGCACGCGCAGAAGATGGAAGCCGTGGGCCGGCTGGCCGGCGGCGTCGCACACGATTTCAACAATATGCTGACCGTCATCGCGGGCTACAACCAGATGATTCTCGATCAGCTCTCGGCGCTCGACCCCCTGCGAGGCTACGCCGAGGAGATCCTCAAAGCAGCCGACCGCGCCGCAGCCCTCACCAATCAACTCCTGGCCTTCAGCCGCCGCCAGATTGTGCAGCCGCGCATCTTCGACGTGAACATGGTGCTCCTGCACACCGAGAAGATGCTGCGCCGCCTGATCGGCGAAGATATCGAGCTGTCGTTGCACCTGAGTCCCGCCGCCGGGAACATCAAGGCCGATCCCGGGCACCTTGAACAGGCCATTTTCAACCTGGCCACCAACGCCCGCGACGCCATGCCCAAGGGCGGCCTGATCGCCATCGAGACCGCCGCCGCTACCCTCGACGATACCTACGCCAAGACCCACATGGGCGTCAATCCGGGCGAGTACGTCATGATCGCCGTAAGCGACAACGGGCATGGAATGGATGTCGAAACCCGGCGGCGGATCTTTGAGCCGTTCTTCACCACCAAGGAGAGAGGCAAAGGCACCGGCCTCGGCTTGGCAACCGTTTACGGCATTGTGAAGCAGGCCGGCGGCGATATCTGGGTTTACAGCGAAATCGGCCGCGGCACCACCTTCAAGCTCTACTTTCCGAAAGTCTCCGAGGCGGCCACCGATTTGCGCGACGAAGGCGTCGTCGCCCCCCAGGGCGCCGAGACCATCCTCGTGGTGGAAGATGAACAGGGCGTGCGCGAACTCACCACCAAGATGCTGAAACGCCTGGGTTACCAGGTGCTCGCCGCGGCCGGCGGCGCCGAGGCGCTGAAGATCGCCGAGGCCAACGCCGGGCAGATAGCCCTGGCCGTGACGGACGTGGTGATGCCCAACATGAGCGGCGCGCAGCTTGCCGCTGAACTCCGCCGCACCCAGCCGCATATAAAAGTCGTCTTCATTTCGGGCTATACCGAGAACGCCATCTCCCAGCATGGCGTGCTGGAGCAGGGCGTGGCTTTCCTGGCGAAACCCTTCACCCGCGAGTCCCTCGCCCGCAAACTGCGCGAGATCCTCGGCGCCCCGCGTCCCAAGTAGATTCGTGCCGCCCATCCCCTTCGTACGGAAACATACGCCGGACCACCCCTATCCCACTGATTCCCCGATATATGGGACTTCCGGTTCATATCGGAAGTCTACTTGTTGCGCCCGCCGCATGAAGGGCATCATCGAATCACCCCGGAAAAGGAGGGCAAAACGATGCAGGCGATGATCCGATACCCCAACGGCCGAAGAGTTGAAGCGCTGGTACTATCCATTGGCAGAAACGTCATCCGTATGGTTCCGCGTCAGGGCGCCGACACGGTCGAGTTGCGGCTGAGTTACGGCCGGTGGACCGATGAAAGCGGCGTCCCCATTGAGTTTGAGTCTTTTGTCGCCGCTGACGGCGTCGATATCCGCTACATCCTGAACACGCCGGAGGCTTACGCGGCTGCGTCCTAGCTGTGGCACGCTGGTGTTAGTATGCCGGAGCGACAGCGGGTCGTGATCGTAGGAGGGGGATTCGGCGGGCTATACGCGGCGCGGCAATTGAAGGGCGCGGCGGTCGATGTCACGCTGATCGATCGACGCAATTTTCATCTGTTTCAGCCGCTCCTCTACCAGGTGGCGACGGGCGGGCTGTCGCCGGGCGAAATCGCGTCTCCCTTGCGCGCGGTGCTGAGCCGGCAGCGCAACGTCGAGGTGCTGCTGGGCGAGGTGGTGGACCTGGACGTGGAAGGCCGGCGCGCGATCCTGCGCGACGGGGAGGCGGCGTACGACCAGCTTGTCCTGGCCACGGGAGCCACCGATCACTACTTCGGCCACGACCAGTGGGAAAGGTTGGCGCCCGGTCTGAAGACGGTCGAGGACGCCACCGAGATCCGGAGCCGCGTGCTGCTGGCGTTTGAGCGGGCCGAGCGCGAATCCGATCCCGCGGCGCGCCGCGCCCTGCTGAACTTCGTGATTGTGGGTGCGGGCGCGACGGGCGTCGAATTGGCGGGGGCGCTGGGCGAGATCGCCAACGACACGCTGCGCCACGATTTTCGCCACATCAATCCAGCCGAGGCGGGCATCTTGTTGCTTGAGGGGACCGGCCGCGTGCTGCCGTCGTACCCGCCGGAGCTTTCTGCAAAGGCCGAGAAACAACTGATCGCGCTCGGAGTGCGCACGCGCCACAACGCCCTGGTGACGAACATCGATAGCGACGGCGTGACGCTCGAATCCGCCGGCAAGACCGAGCACATTGCGGCGCGGACCGTGCTGTGGGCGGCCGGCGTGCGGGCTTCGGGGCTGGGACAAGTACTGGCGCAACGGACGGGCGCCAGGCTCGACCGGGCGGGACGGGTATTGGTCGAGCCGGACCTGAGCGTGCCGGGACACCCCGAGATCCACGTAATCGGCGACCTGGCGAATTTCAGCCATCAGACCGGCGCGCCCTTGCCGGGAGTGGCGCCCGTGGCCATGCAGCAGGGGCGCTACGTCGCGCGCCTCATCCGCAAGCGGTTGGTAGCGCCGACGGTCTCTGCCGGCGGTGGGTTGCGCGGCGAACCGGCGCCATTCCATTACTTCAACAAAGGCAGCCTGGCGACCATCGGGCGCAATCGCGCCGTGGCCGACTTTGGATTTCTGCGCGTGGCCGGGTTCCCGGCGTGGTTCCTGTGGGTTTTCGTGCACCTGATGTACCTGGTGGAATTCGAAAACCGCATGTTGGTGTTCGTCGAGTGGGTGTACAACTACATCACGCGCAATCGTGGCGCGCGATTGATCACCGGCCAGTAGCGGAGCACTCCCCCGGTTCTGGTACCCTGACCTTTATGAAACCCGCCTTGCTCCTCTGCTGTCTCCTGGCCGGCTTATGCACTCTCCACTCCCAGGACCGCGTTTACGCCATCAAGAGTGCGCGCATGTTCGATGGCGTTAACGATCGCATGACGGAGCCGGGGCTCGTGGTGGTGTCGGGGCGCAAGATTCTGTCTGTGGGCGGCGCGGCGCCTGCCGGATCCACGCCGATTGACCTCGGCGACGCCACGCTCCTGCCCGGCTTCATCGACGCCCATACGCATCTTTCCGACGATTTCAACGCCGACTACAACGGCAAGATGCTGACGTCCCTGCAGCGTCCCACGGCGGAGCAGGCGATCCGCGCCACGGCCAATGCGCGCGCCACGCTGATGGCGGGCTTCACCACGGTTCGCGACCTTGGGTCGAACGATTTCATCGACGTTGGGCTGCGGAACGCCATCAATGCCGGCGTGGTCCCCGGACCGCGCATGTTGGTCTCGGTTCACGCGCTGGGTTCCACCGGCGGCCATTGCGACGATAGCGCGGGTTTCCGTTTCGACGTGTTCCATCGCGAAACCGGGCCGGAGGATGGCGTCATCAACTCGCCGGACCAGGCGCGCTACGCCGTCCGCTTCAACATCAAGTACGGCGCCGACGTGATCAAGACCTGCGCCAGCGGCGGCGTGCTATCTCCCACCGACGACGTCGATGTTCCGCAGTTGTCCCAAGCCGAGCTGAACGCGCTGGTGGAGGAAGCCCACACGCTGAAGCGCAAGGCCGCCGCGCACGCGCATGGGGCCGAAGCGGCGAAGCGGGCCATCCGCGCCGGGATCGATTCCATTGAGCACGGCACGTTTCTCGATGACGAGGCGCTCCAGATGATGCACGATCGCGGCGTTTTCCTGGTCCCCACGCTCACGACGCGCGTGGGGCTGACCCAGTCCAAATTCCCGCCGCTGGTGCAGGCTAAGGCGGAACGCGCCATCGCGCAGCAGGACGCCATGCTGCGGCGCGCGCTGGCGCTCGGCGTACGCATCGCGCTGGGCACGGATGCCGCGGTCTACCCGCATGGACTGAACGCCACGGAGTTCGCCTTGATGGCCGCCGATGGAATGCCCACCGCGCAAGCGCTGAAAGCCGGGACCTCGACCGCGGCCGAGTTGTTGGGGCTTGGGGACGCCGTTGGCGCGCTCAAGTCCGGAATGCTGGCCGATATCGTGGCCGTACCGGGCAACCCGCTGACGGACATCAAAGCGACCGGCAACGTGATTTTCGTCATGAAAGAGGGAACGGTTTACAAGAACGACCGGCACTGAGGCCAGGCATGTCTATCCAATCGATTGCGCGGACCGGCTTTCTGACGGCCACTCTGGCCCTGGCTGCAAACGCCCAGGCCACACTGAAAGACGCCTACAAGGGCATCTTCTATATCGGCAGCGCCGTCAACCAGGCCCAGTTCAACGAGCAGGATGCGCGCGGCGACCCCATTATTACCTCACAGTTCAACACCATCAGCCCGGAAAACGTTTTGAAGTGGGATTCCGTTCATCCCCGGCCGGATGTCTACAACTTCGAGCAAGCCGACCGCTATGTCGCGTTTGGCGAGAAGTATCGCATGTGGATTGTGGGCCACAACCTGGTGTGGCACAGCCAGGTTCCACAATGGGTTTTCCAGGACGAAAATGGCGCGCCGCTCAACCGGGACGCGTTGCTCAAGCGGATGCGCGACCACATCATGACCGTCGCGGGCCGCTACAAGGGACGGATCGACAGTTGGGACGTGGTCAACGAAGCCTTGAACGAAGATGGCACGCTGCGACAGTCGCAGTGGCTGAAGATCATTGGCGACGACTACATCGCCAAGGCGTTTCGATACGCCCACGAAGCCGATCCCCACGCCGAGTTGAATTATAACGACTACAACCTCGAGAACGAGGCCAAGCGCAATGGCGCAGTGGCGCTCGTTAAGAGGCTTAAGGATCAGGGCATCGCGATCGCAGCCGTTGGGCTGCAAGGGCACGACAATCTGGATTGGCCCACGGTTGAGCAACAGGACGCTACCATCGCGGCTTTCAAGGGGCTGGGCGTCAAAGTCTGCATTACGGAGCTCGACGTAGATGTGCTGCCCGCGGCCGGGCGCCAACCTACCGCCGACGTTGCCGCCACCGCCGCCGGCGCGGCCAATTCCAACCCCTACGCCGCGGGGCTTCCGGACTCCGTGCAACAGGCGCTGGCCAAGCGCTACGCCGACCTGATGGGCGTGTACCTCAAGTATCGAGGTACGGTCACGCGGGTCACTTTCTGGGGCGTCACGGACGGCGATTCCTGGAAGAACAACTTTCCGGTGCGGGGCCGGACCAACTATCCGCTGCTGTTCGACCGCGCCGGCAAGCCCAAGCCCGCTTTCCATGCGGCCATCCAGGCGGCGCGCGACGCCACGGCCCATTGAGGTACGGCTCGACCATGCGCGCTGCCGCGAAGCTTCAGCGAATCGGATTCACCATCTGCTGCCTGCTTTGTCTTGTGCGGCCGGCAGCCGCGGCCATTAATGCTTTAAACCTGGGGCCAAGTTACGATTCCGCGGGCAACGTGGTGTTTCGCGTCTATTCCTCGCGCGCCACGCACATCGAAGTAGACCTGTATGCCGCGCCCATGAACTCATCCGAGGCGTTAAGCGTCCCGCTGAATGCGGACGCCAGCACGAATATCTTTTCCGTTTCGATACCCATTGCGACCTTGCAGGCTGCCGGCATCACGGGGCCGGTGTATTACGGATACCGCGCCTGGGGGCCGAACTGGCCGTATTCCACCGCTTGGACCAAGGGATCGGACGTGGGATTCGTCGCCGACGTCGACGCTCAGGGCAATCGCTTCAACCCCAATAAGCTGCTGATCGACCCGTATGCGCGCGAAATCAGCCAGGACCCGCTCAATGCCGCATGGACTGACGGAACCGTCTATGCGTCCGGCGCCAACTACCGCAATCTGGACAGCGGCAACATGGGGCCGAAGAGCATCTTGTGGACGCCGGCTGGCCAAAGCACGGGCGTCAAGCCCACGCGCGCGCAGAAGGACGACATTATCTACGAAGTCAACCTGCGCGGCTTGACTAGGAACGATAGCAGCGTCCCCGCCGCGCTGCAGGGAACCTATGCCGGCGCGGCGCTCAAGGCGCCATACCTTGCAAGTCTCGGAGCAACAGCCATCGAGTTTCTACCCGTCCAGGAACTACAGAACGACGCCAACGACAACACGCCCAACTCGACTAGCGGACAGGGTTACTGGGGTTATGGGACGCTGAACTACTTCGCGCCGGACCGCCGCTACTCATCCAACAAGGCGGCGGGCGGCCCCACGAGTGAGTTCCAGGGCATGGTGAAAGCCTTTCATGACCAAGGACTCAAGGTGTACATCGACGTGGTCTATAACCATACCGGCGAGGGCTATGCGTGGAACCCGGGAGATACAACCACTTACAACATTCTTTCCTGGCGCGGCCTCGACAATCCCACATACTATGAACTGACCTCTGACATGCAATACTCCTGGGACAATACCGGCGCGGGCGGCAATTACAACACCGATAACCCCATCGCGCAGAACCTGATTGTCGATTCGCTCGCTTACTGGCGAGACGCCATGGGCGTGGACGGCTTCCGTTTCGATCTTGCCCCGGTGTTGGGAAACACTTGTACCGCCGGCTGCTTCAATTTCAGCAGTAGCGACAGTAACACGGCTATTCGCCGCATCCTGCGGGAACTGCCGCAGCGTCCCGCCACCGGCGGCAGCGGCATCGACCTCTACGCCGAGCCATGGGCGATAGGCGGCAACTCCTACCAGTTGGGTGGGTTTCCCTCCGGCTGGTCGGAATGGAACGGCAGTTACCGCGACTTACTGCGTCAAGCCCAGAATGGATTGAATGTGGACTCAGTCACTCCCGGTCAACTGGCCACGCGCTTCGCCGGTTCGTCCGATCTGTTCCAGGGCCGTCAACCTTGGAATTCGACGAATGTCATGGTGGTGCACGACGGCTTCACTCTCAAGGATCTGTACAGTTGCAATGGTCCGAATAACAATCAACCCTGGCCATATGGTCCTTCCGATGGCGGCAACTCGACCAATTACAGTTGGGACCAGGGCGGAGCCGCGGCGGACCAGCGCGCGGCCGCTCGCGTCGGCTTCGCCTTCTTAATGCTGAGCGCCGGAACGCCGCTGATGACGGGCGGAGACGAGTACCTTCGCAGCCTCCAGTGCAATAACAATCCCTATAACGTCGATTCCATCGCGAATTGGCTCAGCTACGCGCCGACCGGCGATCAAAGCAACTTCAACGCTTTCGTGAGGGGCATGATTGCCTTTCGCAAGGCCCACGCCGCGCTGCGCCCGCTCAATTTCTATTCGCCTTCGCAGTTGACCTGGTGGACGCCCGCGGGCGCGCCGGCCGGTGCAGACTACTTTGACAATGCCAACAACCACGCGATCGCCTACCAGCTCGATGGCGCGGCGCTGAGCGATAGCTACCCTTCCCTCTACGTCGCCTACAACGGCTGGCAAGATGGCGTGAACTTCACGCTGCCATCGCCCGGCAGCGGCGCAAACTGGTACCGGATTGTGGATACCTGCGGCTGGGCCGAAGGCCCCAACCAGGTGCGCCCGCCCGGATCTGAGGACCTCATCGGCGGACAGGGGTACGTGTACGGGGTGTGCGGCCGCGGCCTGGCGCTATTCATCGCGAAGTGAGAACAGGCGAGGCTGCTTCATGACGGCTTAGCGCGCGTCTTGCGCCGGCGCACGTAGTGGAAATGAATCAGATAGATATTCTCGCCTCCGCCATGCTTCGCGACCTTGAGCAGGTCCACGACGCCAAGAAACCCCGACTCGCGCGCCAAGGCCGGAGTGATATCCGGAAAGCCTATCGGCTCGACGGAATCCACTTCGATTTCGCCTTCCTCCATGCGGTACCGCCTGCCAACTTTGACGTGGGGACGCGTCCATATTCGGACGCTGCATGTGATTTCTCCGCGACGCACCCCGTCGCGAAGCCGCTTGGTAAACACCATGATGAGAGTTTACTCCCGCGGATCCGCCGCCTTGGGGCGCCTGACGCGCGTACGCTGTGTTAAGGTCTGAGTTTGGCAAGCTGCCAAGGCAAAGGATAACCATGAAAACCAGAATCCACGTTGTGCTCTTGCTCGCACTGGCGCTCACGCTGATTGGCGGCGCGCTGACGATGGCCGGACAGTCCGGAGCGGCCAATGTTCCGCCCAGACCGAAGGGACCTTGCGACATCTACGCCGCCGCCGGCGACCCGTGCGTGGCCGCCCACAGCACCACGCGCGTGCTGTACGCCTCCTACAACGGCCCGCTCTACCAGGTGCTGCGCCAGTCGGACGGCAAGACCCTGGACATCGGGGTGGTTGCGTCCGCCGCGTCGCCGGTCCCGGATGCGGGCGGGTACGCCAACGCGGCCGCGCAGGATGCGTTCTGCGCCAACACGTACTGCTGGATCGCCACCATCTACGATCAATCCGGCAAGCATAACGACCTCACCCAGGCTCCCCGCGGCGGGTTCAGCGGCCCGGCCCTGGGCGGATTTAACAACCTCCCGCTCGCCGATATGGCGCCAATCACGATCATGGGCCACAAAGCCTACGGCGTCTTTATCGAGCCGGGCATGGGCCTGCGCGAGGATGACGCCAAGGGCACTGCCGTGGACGACCAGGCCGAGGGTCAGTACTGGGTCATCAACGGCCTGCACTACAACTCAGGCTGCTGCTTCGACTACGGCAACGCGGAGACCGACAGCCGCGACGACGACAATGGCACAATGGAAACCGCCTACTACGGCGACGCCACCGCCTGGTTTCACGGCAATCCTCCCGGCCCGTGGATCATGACGGACCAGGAGAACAACCTGGTGGGTTGCGTGAACCCGGATGGATCGAAACTCTGCGCCACCGTGCCGAACATCGCGTGGCGGTTCGTGACGGCGATCGCCAAGGGAGAACCGCACCACTGGACCTCGATGGGCGGCGATTCGCAGAAGGGCGCGCTGGCGGTGATGTTCGACGGACCGCGCGTCAACGCGACCTATGACCCGATGCGCAAGCAGGGCGCTATCCTCCTGGGCAACGGCGGCGACAACAGCAACGGCTCGCAAGGCACCTTCTATGAAGGCGCGATGACGGCCGGCGGCACGTTCCCGACGAATGCGACCGACCAGTTGGTGCAGGCCAACGTGGTGGCTGCCAGGTACGACGTGGCGCGGCTGAGCCTCGCGCCAGCATCGGCAATTGCAACCGCGCCCGGACTCCAGACGTTCGCACCGCGGTCCTCGCAGAACGCGGCTTTGACGTTCACGAATACCACGGGCGCCCCCGTAACGGGCGTCAAGCTGAGCCTTTCCGTGCCCACGGGGTGGACCGCTGTGGCCTCAGGCGCCAGCACGATCGCGGCGCCGGTTGCGCCGGGCGCCAGCGTGAGCGCGACCTTCAAGGTCACCTCCGGGCCGGCGGCATTCAACGGCGACCTGGTAGGCAACGCCGCGTGGACGGCGAACGGCAGGGCGCAATCCGAGAAAACCGCCGAGAAGGTGCGGAACGTCAGCCCGATCAAGATCAACGAATTCCGCGTTAGCGCCGGTTCCAACTCGACGGACTCGTTCATCGAGCTATACAACGCCGGCGCCGGCAGCGTCGATATCTCCAACTGGACCCTGACCGAGCACCCGGCCCAGCAGGCCATCTTCTCGAAGGTGACCGTCCCAACCGGGACCAGGCTCGCGGCTCGCGGCTTCTACCTGCTCGGCCTCTCGAACTCCGGGCTGGCGGTACCCGCGCGCGCGGGCGATACCACCATCAGCGTCAGGAGCACGGCCGGCATGAACGCGGGCGATTCGATCGCCATCGACACCGGCTCCAACGTGGAGACACGCAAGATCGCAAGCATCGGGACGCCGGCCGGCGCCAGCACGACGCTATGGCAACCCCTCCCCGAAGGTCCCGTGATCACGATTCCCGCCGGCTCAACCAACGTGCCTTTCACGGCCCCCGGCGGCGGGCGTGGCGGGAACGAGCAACCCAGCTTCACGGTAGGCGAGAAGATCGCCATCGGCTACGGCGCCACCTATCCCGCCGTCGCAAGAGACCTGGAGAAGTACGAAGTGGTCACGGTCACCGCGGTCGGCAAGCCGGGCACGCAAGCCCGCCTGGGCGCGGATGCGCCCGCCGGCTCCACCAACATCAAAGTGACGAACGTCGCCAACATCTCGGCCGGTGACAGGATCAGGTTGGACATCGACAGCCCCAGCCATGGGATTGAGACCGTCACCGTCACGAAGGTCGGCACGGCATCGACCCGCACCGAGCCGGGCACAGGCCTCGACCTGGCCGCCCCGCTGCGCTTCAACCACGTGGCCAACATCCCCTTCAGCGATAGGGGAACGGGCATCAGTTTCACTCCGGCGACGGCCTTTGCGCACTCGAGCAACGAGCCCATCGAGGCGCTCGGCGCCGGCATCGTGCTCGATAGCCCGCTGGCGAAGACCCACGCCATTGACGCAGTGGTACGCGACGCCCCGGTCACAACCGCGGGCTACCAGGGAACTCCGGCGCCCAACCAGTGGTTCGGTGGCCCCGCGCTTTCCCCCGCCGCCGGCAACATGGTGCTGCGCGACGCCGCCGGCCTGGTCGTGGATACCCTCAATTACGGCGGCCTGGTCGATCCATGGACTGCCGAGGGTTATCAGGCGACTTCCGGAATGGGGCAGAGCGGCTGCTTTGTACCTGCGCCCGGCGCGGGCAGAGGCGGCTTCGGCGGGCCGGGCGGGCCTGCCGCCAGTGGACCCAACCGGAGCGCGGGACGCTTCCCGGACGGCCTCGACACGGATAGCAACTGCACCGATTTCCTGTTGCAGCCCGCCACCATCCTATCGGCCGCTACGGCCACCGGCGCAAACAATATCAAGGTAGCCAGCGTCGCGGGCTTTGCCGCCGGCCAGACGATTACGATCGATTCGGGCGCGAGCCTCGAAAGCGCCGTCATTGCGACGGTTGGCACGGCGGGCGCCGCCACCGTAGGCGCCGCCACTAATGTGGGCGCAACCGTGATCCCTCTCGCCAACGGCGCGGGCTTTACCCCCGGCCAAGCTATCGCCATTGACAGTGGCGCGAACCATGAGACGGCGACCGTCGTCTCCACCGCCGGCGGCAGAGGCGGCGCCACCATCACCGTCGCTGCGCCGCTCACCGTTGCGCACGCGGGCGGCGTACAGGTCTCCGGCAGCGGCATCACCCTGACCGCGCCATTGACCAAAGCCCACGCCGGCGGAGCGCAGGTCGGCAGCAATACTCCCACGCCCGGCGCGCCCAACCAATATTACCGGGCCGGCCGGTGACGGTGGGGCGGACCTCCTGGTCTGCCTCCTTTGACCGCCCCATCATTGGTTGGGACCGGCGTCTGCGGCCGGTCCCCTGACCGGCCCCCGGCCGAAGGCTGGCGTTGTAGCTCACGCCCGCGCGCCCCCAGCCGCCGCCCTCCGTTACACTCGAAGATGTGAACTCCAAGCGCGTCATCGTCATCGGCGGCGGCATCGTGGGCCTCGCGGCCGCCTACCGTCTGGGCGAGCGGTTGCCCGGCGCCCGCATCGTCGTCCTCGAAAAGGAAGAGGGCGTCTGCCGTCACCAGACCGGACACAACAGCGGCGTCCTGCATTGCGGCCTCTATTACAAGCCTGGCTCAGCCAAGGCGCGCCTGGCAGTCTCCGGCATCCGCCAGATGGTGGCTTTCTGCCAGGAAAACGGCGTCCCGCACGATGTATGCGGCAAACTCGTGGTGGCCGCCGATGAGAGCGAAATCGAGCGCCTGGACGCACTCCGCGAGCGCGGTTTGGCCAACGGCTTGGAAGGCCTGCGGCGCCTGGGTCCGCAGGAGATGCGCGAAATCGAGCCGCATGCCGGCGGCGTGGCGGCCTTGCGCGTGCCTCAGGAGGGTATTGTGGATTACCCCGCCGTGTGCGCCGCCCTCGCCGCCCGCCTCGCCGAACGGGGCGCCCGCGTCGTGACCGGCGCGCGGGTCGAGCGCCTCCGCCACTCGGGCGGAGCATGGGTGGCGGAAACTCCGGCCGGCGCCTTTGAGGCCGATTTCCTGATCGCCTGCGCCGGTCTCCATTCCGACCGCGTCTCCCAACTGGCCGGCGAGCGCCGCGACGTTCGCATCCTGCCGTTTCGCGGCGAGTACTATAAAATCCGTCCCGAACGCCAGTATTTGGTACGAAACCTCATCTACCCAGTCCCAGACCCGCGCTTCCCCTTCCTCGGCGTCCACTTCACCCGCCTCATTCACGGCGGCATTGAAGCCGGACCGAACGCCGTCCTGGCCCTCGCGCGGGAAGGCTACCGCAAAACCGATTTCAACCTCCGCGATCTCATCGACGCGCTCACATACCGCGGCTTCTGGCGCTTCCTCATACGCTATCCCTCCATGTGCTGGTATGAGCTCCGCCGCTCCTTCAGCCGCCAGTTGTTCTGCGCCTCGCTACAGCGGCTGGTCCCCGAAATCCAAACCGCCGACCTGGCGACCGGCGGCTCCGGCGTCCGGGCTCAAGCCATCACCCCCGAAGGGGAATTGGCGCAGGACTTCCGGATTATCGCGCGCCGCAATGCGCTCCACGTCCTGAACGCACCCAGCCCCGCCGCTACAGCCTCCCTGGCCATCGGCGCCGAAATCGCCGAAATGGCCGAAAAAGCAGCCGCTCAAGCCTGATCCCGGCTGTTAGTACTTCTGGCTATATACTAGTACCTCCGTTACTATTACTTCCGGTATAGCGTCCTTCATAATAGACACTGTAGTGACTCATCAAACCAGCGCCTTACTCCCTCGGCGGGGCAAACCAACGGGCATGAGGATGTCGGCGACCGCCCGCCAGCCTCGAAGCGATGGCGTCGAGGCCATCGCCGGCGACCGCCGCGGCAACCGGCGCTACGATCTCCGATTGGAAATTCGATGGAAATTGCTCCATCGCCGCCGGGTTTTAGACAGCGGGTCCGGCTGGACGCGCGACCTCTCGAGGCATGGCGTCCTCTTCGAGGCTGGCCGCATGTTGCCCTTGGGATCCCACTTGGAAGTGGTCGTTTCCTGGCCGGCGTTGCTGCACGGCATCAAGCCGCTGAAACTCCTGGCCATCGGCCGCGTCGTACGCTCGGATGATGCCTCGACGGCTATTCGTATGACGCAGCATGAGTTCCGCACCGCTGGAACCCCAGACCGCGTCACCGCGCTGGCTTCGGCCAGGGCTTCCGCCTCCCTTTGGAACGTTCGCGGTCCCGCGGACGTCATGAAACTTCAGTAGCGCTTGCTGTGTTACACTCGTCTGTGGGATCGGTGTGGAAGATTCTCACGACCTGTAACGGTGTGCCCCGCGCAATCGTCCATTCGTTGTAGCCGGATGGTTCGCTACCGTTAAAGGACTGGTGGATAAGATGGCTGATCTGGAACGACCCAAAAATCCGAATTCCTTGAACGAGGACGATAACCTCTCGCACCTTCTGCTGAATCAGCTTGAGGAGCCGTGGTACAAGACGCTTATCACAAGCGTCAAGGAACTCATTAACCCCCCTAAGCTTCCACCGCTGCAGTTGACCTCCAAGCCGGTGGCGATCGTCGAAATGGGGCTGGACGCCAAGTGGTACCTTTCCTTTTGGCAGAACATTAAGGACTTCGTCCACCCGCCTAAGCTTGCGCCGCTGGACGTAACCTCCAAGCCAATCCCGGTCAAGGATATTTGGGGTCTCTACGGCCGCCAGAAGAAGTCCTTCATGATGTCGACCGGGTTTCAAACCGTGCTCCTCACGGTGGTGTGCCTCGCCGGAATGACCAAGCAGGGCCAGAAGGCGGCCAAGACGGTTGCCACCCTTTTCATCCCCGTGGACACCGCTCCGCAAGACCAGCCCAAGAAGGAAATCATGAAAGGCGGTGGCGGTGGTGGAGACCGCTCGCCTCTGCCGGCCAGCTTCGGCAAGCTGCCAAAAGCGTCGCTGCGGCAGTTTACGCCCGCGGTGGCCGTATACAACAACATGGCGCCGAAGCTGATGATGGACCCCTCCATCATCGCTCCCCCCGACATGAAGCTGCCGCAAGTGGACTCCGCCAATTACGGCGACCCGTTCAGCCATAGCGGAATCCTCTCGAACGGCACCGGGTCCGGCGGCGGCATCGGTTCCGGCAAGGGCGGCGGCATCGGTTCCGGAAATGGCGCGGGCTTAGGTCCCGGCGAGGGCGGCGGCTTCGGCGGCGGCGCGCTCCGCGTTGGCGGCGGCGTAACTGCCCCCACCTTGCAGCATAAAGTCGAGCCCGAGTATTCCGAAGAAGCCCGTAAAGCCAAGTTCCAGGGCGTCGTGGTCCTCTACATCGAAGTCGATACCAGCGGTAAGGCCACCAACATCCACGTCCTTCGCAGCCTTGGGTTGGGTTTGGATGAGAAGGCCATTGAGGCCGTCAAGAAGTGGACCTTCATCCCCGGAAAGAAGAATGGCGTTCCGGTGACCGTCCAAGCCACCGTCGAAGTGAACTTCCGCCTGTTGTAAAACCAATTCCGATTGCGTGTTTCATCTGTGGGGCAGACGCTTTCGTCTGCCTCTCTTCCCCTCGGCTGCCACTCTTCCCCGCCCGCCCCATCCGGCTGCTATAACAAAGATCGGACCCACCATGGATTACGCCTACCTCGACATTTCCAAGATGATCGACCATTCCCTGCTCAACCCCGTCATGACGGACGGGGAGCTCGAAGCGGGATGCCGCCTGGCGCGCGATTACCGCGTCGCTTCCGCCTGCGTCAAGCCGTACTACGCCCGAAGGTGCGCGGAGTTGCTTGCGGATAGCGGCGTGGCCGCCAGTACCGTAATCGGTTTTCCGCACGGCGGCCACAAAACCGCCGTCAAGCTGGCCGAAGCGCGGCAGGCCCTGGACGATGGCGCCACCGAACTGGACATGGTCGTCAATATCGGCAAAGTCCTCAGCCTCGACTGGGCCTTCGTGCGCGAGGACATTCGATCCATCGCCGAAACCACCCACCAGGCCGGCGCCATCGTCAAGGTCATCTTCGAGAACTGCTATCTCGAAGACGCGCACAAAATCCGCCTCTGTGAGATCTGCGCGGAACTCGGCGCCGATTTCGTGAAGACTTCCACCGGCTACGGCACTGGGGGCGCCACCCTCGAGGACCTCCGGCTGATGCGCCGGCACTCCCCGCCGAATGTTCGCATCAAGGCCGCCGGCGGCGTTCGCACGCTCGACGCGCTGCTCGAAGTGCGCTCTATCGGGGTATCCCGTTCCGGCGCCACCCGAACCGCCCAAATGCTCGACGAATGCAAGCTGCGGCTAGCCGCGGCGTGAGCTGCGTCCCCCCTACACCGTACACAACGCCACCGCCTCTTTCAATGAGGTGATGGGGTCCCGCGTAGGCAGAAATTCGTGCGCGAAGTAGCCTTGGAAATTCAGGTCGGCGATCGTCTTGGCGATGGTCCGCCATTGCAGCTCCTGCGTCTCGTCCAGCTCGTGCCGCCCGGGCACGCCGCCCGTGTGATAGTGGCCGATGTATTGGAAGTTGTCCTTGATCGTGCGCAGGACGTCGCCTTCCATGATCTGCATGTGGTAGATGTCGTACAGCAGTTTCACGCGCGGCGATCCGACCGCCTTCACCACGTCCGCGCCCCACGCCGTGTGGTCGCACTGGTAGTCCTTGTGGTCCACCTTGCTGTTCAACAGCTCCATCACCACCGTGACGCCGCTGTCTTCCGCAATCTTCTTGACGCGGTTCAAGCCCAAAATGCAGTTGGCCTTGCCTTCGTCGTCGCTCATCCCTTTGCGGTTGCCGGAGAAGGTGATCACGGTGGGCACCTTCGCCGCCGCCGCGCGCGTGATGCGGTCGCTGATCTCAGCCTCCAGGCGGTCGTGGCTCTCCTTGCGGTTCCAGCCATCCGGAATTGACGCTTTTCCCTGCGTCACCGTCGGGACCAAACCGTACTTGCGTATGGTAGGCCAATCCTCCGGCTCTACCAGGTCGATGCCGCTGATCCCCATATCGGCGGCCTGGCGGCACAGATCGTCAAGCGAAATCCTGGAATAACACCACCGGCACACCGATTGCTTCAGCCGGCCGGCCGACCCCGGCGTCGCAAGCGCGGCAGGCGCAGCCACCATGGCGGCGGCGACGGTTCGAAACGCATTTCTCCTGTTCATGATAGAGGATCGTACCACGCCGTGCTCCCGTACGGTGCGCCGCCTCTCGCCGCCGGCGTCAGGCAAGGTTCTTCAGATGCTCTGCCAGACGCCGGTCGGCGCCTTGAATGTGCTCCGTGGTCCAGGCCTTCGCAAACTCCGCCAGAGCGCCGCAGGACCGGACCTTGCCTGCCGCCAGCTCGCCTTGCAATATGGCGAGTTGCTCAAGCAGGCGCCGGTGCTCGGCCACGTGCACATCGCTCTCGGGGTATTCGCTGCGCCGCATCAGTTGATTTTCGAAGGAGAAATGCACTGACGCTGTTCGCGTGAAGGCATCCAGCAGCCGACGCGTTTCGGCGTCGGGCCGCCCCAGGTCGATGGCCGCGCAGAGATCCTGCAGCGACTCCACCACTCGCTCATGCTGCTCATCGATTTGCGGATAGCCAAGCGTGTGGTCTTTGAAACGCACCCATGCTGCCATGCTCCAAATGATAAAACACCACCGCCGGGAAGCCAATACTCCAAATGGTCAACATCGCCGGCGCGCTATGCGGGTATGATGGGTGGAGGTTTTGAGCACGATGCGAGCACTCGCGGGTAAGCGCGCGGTACCGCCGCCGGTCTCCACCGGCTGTGGGTTTGGCTGCTGCCCCGTGCTGGCCCTCGAACTGGCGGCGAAGCGGGCATGAGATCCGCGGACGTGATCGTCATCGGCGGCGGAGTCGCCGGCGCCGGCATCGCCTACCACCTGACCGCGGCGGGCTGCCGAAATGTTCTCATCCTGGAACGTGAGACGCAGCAGGGCAAAGGTTCCACCGGGAAGAGCATGGGGGGCGTCCGGGCGCAATTCGCTACTCCCGTCAACATCCAAATGTCGCTCTACTCCATCCCCTTCTTCCGGTCGTTTGAAGAGGTCACCGGCCATCCCTCCGGCTACCGCTCGCAAGGCTATCTGTTCGTCGCCGCCAGCGAGCGCCACATGGACTATCTCCGGACCAACCGGCGCCTCCAGTTGGATCTGGGCCTCAAGTCGGTGGACCTTCTCGGACCGGAGGATGTCCGCCGCATCGCCCCTGAGATCCGCTCCGACGACGTGGTGGGCGGCACTTTCTGCCCCACCGACGGATTCGTGGACCCGTACAGCGTGATGATCGGCTTCACGCGCAAAGCCGTCGACCGCGGCGCCGAACTGCTCCGCGAGTGCGAAGCCACCGGCATCCGCACCGATTCGCAGGGCGTCTGCGGCGTCGAGACCACCATCGGCTTCATCGCCGGCCGCACCGTGGTCTGCGCCGCCGGCGCATGGTCCGCCCTGGTCGCCAAACTGGCGCGCGTGGACCTGCCCATCGAGCCGCTCCGCCGCATGTTGGTTCCCACCGAACCCTTCGACAAGGTGGCGCGCGAATCTCCCATGGTCGTGGACATGGCCACCGGATTCCATTACCGCCCGGAGGGCCGCGGCCTTCTGTTGGCCTGGAACGATCCGGCGGAAACGCCCGGCTTCAAACTGAACTTCGATCCGGCCTTCATCGAGAAGATCCTGACGCGCGGCGTGAACCGCCTGCCCTGCCTCGAAACCGCCCAAATCAATCCCCGCCGCGCCTGGGCCGGCCTCTATGAGATGACCCCCGATCACCACTCCGTCCTCGGCCCCGTCGAAGGCGTCCCCGGCTTCTGGATCGCCGCCGGCTTCAGCGGCCACGGCGTCATGCACTCCCCCGCCACCGGCAAGATCATGGCCGACCTGATCCTGAAAGGCGAGTCAGACCTGATCGCCGCCGGCCTCCTGTCGTTCAGCCGCTTCGCCGCCGGCCGCCTGCTAGAAGAAACCGCCATCCTCTAGGCCACACGCGCAAGCGCCTAACCGAGCCGCGAACGTCAGAGAGCGGCTTTCCGGCGAGCGCATAAACCGCCCAAGTACGAGCGCATAAACCGCCCAAGTACGAGCGCATAATCCGCCCCCGCACCGCCCTTACCGAGCCGCGAACGTCAGAGAGCGGTTTCTAATCTGCCGCCCACGAACCGCCTTACCGAGCCGCGAACGTCAGAGAGCGGTTTATGCCACCGATGGCCTATCCTGGCAGTAGAGCAGCGTTCCCGTCTCAGCGGCACGCGGCGTGCAAAGGCGGCTAAGGTGCGAATTGCATGAAACCAGAGGCATTATTCTTCCTTCTCTCGCCCGCGCTGATGGGGCAAGCATCCAGCCCGCCGAATCAGCCTCCGCCGGCTCAATCGGCCGCACCGGCCGAGACATCCGAGGAGCGCCTCCGCGCGCGATTGCGCCGCCAATTCGAGGCAATCCTGGAGACGCGAGAAACCGCGCGCGGCCTGCTTCTCAACGGCGACGCACTATTCGACGCGGATCAGAGCGTCCTGAAACAGGATGGCAAAGAGAAGCTGGCGCGTCTCTCAGGCATGTTGTTGGCGTACCCGGGTCTGAAGGTTCGCGTCGAAGCGCCGTCCGCTTCGCAACAAGCCGCCTCGAACGACGCGAAGCCGTGCGCGGAACGCGCGCACGCGGTGCAGGACGATCTGCTCTCGCAAAACGTCGCTGACACAACCATCGGCGCGATCCCGGAGAATGCCGGCGCGGATGAGGCAGGCGCGTGTACTCAGATTGTGGTTTCGGGAAAACCGATTGGACTCGAAGACCCTCCGCGGCCCTAGCGCCTGCCGCTCGCCTTATTGGCTGGCGAGAAGCGCGCCCGCCACGCTATTCGCGGTGCGTTCTTCTTCTACATGGCTGGCCGGGCTGCGATCGAGGTTGCCCACAATCGGCGCGATTTCAACGTGGATCAGCTCGTGAACCACCGTGAACTCGATATCGCGGAGCATCGCCTGAAACGGCAGCTTATAATCGGCCGGATCGAGAATGCGGATGACAGCGGTCTTTTCCCGCAAGTCCCAGTGAACATTACCAACCGTATCGGGTCTTAAATCGCCGATTGGCGCGACAACCACGGAGATCTTCCAATCCCCAAGGTTCATCTTTTGCTGCCATATCCAGAGTTTCTCGGTCGCGAAGCTCTGCGCTTGCAAAGTGCGCTCCCGCGCTGTGACGGTTGTCGTGCACCCTGGCCGCGCGGTCTGTCCACACAAGGGAGACACTGCGACCGTCGTGAGAATTAATAAGCCAGGCAGGCTCGAAAGCCAGGCTGGAACGCCCTGCATGTCCACTATCGTACCATCGTCGGATGATGAATTCCCCGCGCGCTGCCTGGCTCTTTTGCGGGCGGGTGAGCCGCCCCCATAAAGGGGCAGGGGCGGCTCACCGCACCATCACTGAATGTCGATCTTCTCGACTTTTAAGGTTGTACCGTCCTTGCTTCCAGTGATCTTGGCCATGACCGGCCCACTCGGCGGCTTCGTGGGATCGGTGGAACGGTCGGCTCTGCTTTTCAGCGCCTCAGCGGCTTTGGAATTGCCATCGGTATCGAGCGCGTAGGCTGTGTTGTTGGAGACCAGTAGCGCGAACATGCCGGTGGAACTGGTCGGGTCGCAGGCGGCGGCGCCTTTCTGCTGGTTGTAGCAGTCGGCGTCCACCAGCTTTCCCGTGAAGGTCTCGGCCAGCGCGAGAACCGAGAACACGGTGAACAACGCTAACAGCGTAATGGTCCTTTGCATACTTTCATCCCTCATCGTCTGAGATTAGACAGTGTTGGTGACACTTGCCTTGCCGCGTGTCGAGCAGTCGGTCTTCCAAACTCCTCGTTGCAACAGCCTGGGGCGGCGCGGGCCGCGCAAAAAGGCGGGCGCCAAGTAAGAAATACGCGGGGGGCCGTGAAAAAACTCCAGCGCCCATGCAGGAATGCAGTGTCCAGGAATTTACTACTGGCCCTATCGAGTTAGTTCTTGGACCCGTCATTTCGGTGACCCGGCGGCTAACGCGATATTCAGACCTGAATCAATCGATTCGCAAAAAGCGCCCCGCTCCCGCACGTCAGTCACACCGAATTTCAAATTCTCATCCACCTGAGGCCAAACCACTTACCATCCTCAACTACCCGGCCTCCGTCTGCCCGCCTGCTACCGTCAAGCCAGGTAGGATCTATGGCAACCACTGAACAAATCGACGCGAATCGTCAGAACGCTCGTAAATCAACCGGCCCGCGCTCCGCCGAGGGCAAGGCCGCTTCCCGTTTCAATGCCCTGAAATCCGGCATTGACGCCGAAGCCGAAGTCATCCCCGGCGAAGATCCGGCCAATCTCGAGGCCCTAGCCGCCGAATACCGGGAACGCTGGCCCACGGACACCCCAGAGCGCCGCATGTTGGTCGACACCCTCGTCAATTGCGAGTGGATGCTCCGCCGCATCCGGCGTGGCGAAGCCTCGTTCTGGAAATACAAAGAGGAACGAACGTTTCTCGATACGCCCAACCGCGAGGGTCGCGTCATCGACTTCGGCGACATGGTTTACGACCGCCTCCAGCGCCGCATCAATTCCATCCAGCGCAACTACCTCCGAGCCCTAAAGGAACTCCAAACCCTCGAAAAGACCCAAGCCACGGCCCCCGGCCCCCAGCCCCTGGACCCTGCTTCTCAATCCCCGGCCCCTGGCCCCCGGCCCCCGGCCCCCGATCCGGCCCCAGGCCCCTGGACTCTGGACCCCGATTCGGCCCCCGGCCCCGAGCCCCTGGACCCCGATCCGGCCCCTGGCCCCCGGTCCCCGGCCTCCGATCCTGTCTCCCAAATTGGCTTCGTTCCGCAATCTATCGTTCGTCCGGCGCCGGCGCCGCCTGTAGACCGGCCCGGCCCTATCGTCGCCACCCTGCGCCCCGCCGAACCGCAGCTTCGGCTCCGAAATTGGTCCCGTTGACAATTTGCAGCGGCTCGGCGTATATTTGCTAACATACTAATCTCGCAACGGTTTGCTGGTGGTTTGCGCATGGTCTCATCTCACAGGGTGCTCGATGGTCGCTTGACTCGTCCGCTCCCGAAGCCTTTCATTCCGTCGTGGTTTATTCCGTACGTGCAGCGGGCCGTGACACCATGATCGGCGGAGGCGCATTGGCCATGTACGATAATGGGGATATGGACCAGTCGGTCCCCGAGAACTACGAGAACCTGCTCGAAGACTACAGCCATTTTGCCCCTCCCGCCGCCGACGAGGTGTTGCAAGGCACCGTGTTGAGCGTCACCGCCAAAGACGTCATCGTCGATTTCGGGTACAAGTCCGAAGGCATCGTACCGCTTGAGGAGTTTCTCGGCCCCGGCGGTGAGGTCGCTGTTCATCCCGGCGACGTCGTCGACGTGATGATCGACCACGGCGGCCACTCCGAAGGATACGTGCTGCTGTCGCACACGCGGGCCGCGCGCTTGCGCATCTGGGACGATCTCGACAAAGCCTATCGCGACCAGCTCACCGTCTCCGGCCGCGTGCTGGGACGCGTCAAGGGCGGCCTCGCGGTGGATGTCGGCATCCGCGGTTTCATGCCCGGCTCGCAAGCCGATCCCCGCCCCGTTCACAACATGGATTCCCTGATCGGCCTGGATATCCCGGTCAAGATCGTCAAGCTCAATCGCCGCCGCGGGAATGTGGTGGTTTCCCGCAAGATGGCCATTGAAGATGAGGTCAACGCGCGCAAGACCGTCACTCTGGACCATCTGTCGGAAGGCGCCGTCGTCACCGGCGTCGTCAAGAATCTCACCGACTACGGCGCGTTTGTCGACCTCGGTGGGATCGACGGGCTGCTGCACGTCACCGATATGTCCTACGGCCGTGTCAACCATCCCTCGGAGTTGCTCCACGCCGGTCAGGAAATCGCCGTCAAGGTGCTCAAGTTCGATCGCTCCAAAGAGCGCGTCTCCCTCGGCATCAAGCAACTCGATCCGGATCCGTGGGAAACCGTCGCGGAGCGCTATCCTGTCGGCGCACGCGTCATCGGACGCGTGGTCAACGTCACCGATTACGGCGCCTTCGTGGAACTCGATCCCGGCGTCGAGGGGCTGATCCACATCAGCGAGATGACCTGGTCCCGCCGCATGAAGCACCCCTCCAAGGTCGTCAAGCCCGCCGACCAGGTGGAAGCCGTGGTCCTCGAAGTCCACCCCAAGGACCGCCGCATTTCTCTCGGCCTGAAGCAACTCGAGGCCAACCCCTGGACCACTGTCGACGAGCGTTATAGCGTGGGTTCGGTGGTCGAAGGCCGCGTCCGCAACATGACCGATTTCGGCGCCTTCATCGAGATCGAGGAAGGCATCGACGGGCTCGTTCACGTCTCCGATCTATCCTGGACCAAACGCGTCAAACACCCCTCCGAGGTCCTCAAAAAAGGCCAGACCGTGCAGGCGGTAATTCTCCATATCGATTCCGCCGCTTGCCGGCTCTCGCTCGGCATCAAGCAACTGCAGCCCGATGCCTGGGAGAGCTACTTCCAGCAACACCAGGTCGGCGATGTCGTGCATGGCCGCGTCTGCCGCCTGGCCAGTTTTGGCGCCTTCGTGGAATTGGCGGAGGGTGTCGAAGGCCTGTGCCATTTTTCCGAAGTGCCGGGCTATTCGGGCCGCCGCGGGTCGGACCCGCCGCCGCTGTCCGTAGGCCAGGAACTCGCTTTCAAGATCGTCAAAATGAGCGAGGCCGAGAAGAAGGTCGGTCTGAGCCTTCGCGCGCCGGCCGCCGACGAAGAGAAGAGCCGCCTGGAAGACTACCAGCGCCAGGCTCAGGCCGCGACTACCACCATTGAGGAGGTCATGAGTCTGAAGGACCGCAACCTCAAGTAGGTTGCAATTTCTTCGGATTCGGGCGATACTGCGGTATTCACAAATGAGGAGGATGCGATGACGAAGGCTGACCTGATTGAAGAAGTCTCCCGCGTGGTGGAGATGACCCGGAAGGAGTCCGAGGTCATCGTGGAGGCGATCTTTGACAGCATCGTCCGCTCCTTGCGCTCCGGCGACAAGATCGAGATCCGCGGATTCGGGAGCTTCCGCACGCGCCAGAGACAGCCCCGCATTGGCCGCAACCCCAAGACCGGAGCTCGCGTGGAAGTGCCAGCCAAAAAAATTCCCTACTTCAAGCCCAGCAAAGAGCTGAAAGACGTGGTCAACAGTTTCGCCGCGGCTGCCTCGCCGGAATCGCCTCTCGCTCCCGAACCAACTCCGAACGCGTAGCCCCCGGAACGGCATGGATTACCTCTGGACTCCCTGGCGGTACGAGTACATCTCCGCCTCCGGGGACCAACGCGAGTGCGTCTTCTGCGCCGCCGCCAAGGCCCCGTGCGGCCTCGAATCTCTCGTCGTGCATCGCGCCGAATGGAACTTCATCATCCTCAACCGCTTCCCGTACACCAACGGCCATCTCATGGTGGTGCCCTACCAGCATGCCGCTTCACTCGGTGAGCTGCCCGATGAGACGCTCGTCGAGATGATCCGGCTGGCGCGCGACGCCGAGATCCGCTTGCGCCAGATCTACCGGCCCGACGGCCTCAATCTTGGCCTCAACCTGGGCCAGAGCGCCGGAGCCGGGGTCGCCGGCCACGTGCATCTGCATGCGCTCCCCCGCTGGACCGGTGATGTCAGCTTCATGACCTCCGTCGGGGAGACGCGCGTCCTGCCGGAGAATCTCGAAGTCACTTGGGAAAAACTCAGCCGGGCGTTCCCGGCATTATAATAAGCGATCCTGTGCGAATAATGCGCGGCGCGTCCATCGCGCCTGAGGCCGTGAGCGCGGAGATGCAAGGGATCCTCGCGACCAAGGCATTTCTCCAATCCCAGATGCTGAGCCGGCTGCTCCGCTTCCTCGTGGATCGCGTGCTGGCCGGCGACCCTCCTCCCGGCGAGTACGCCATCGCGGTGCAGGTGTTTGGGCGGCCGGAAAGCTTCGTCCCCCAGTTGGACCCCGTGGTGCGCGTGCAATACAACCGCCTGCGGAACGGGTTGTTCAAGTACTACGAGCAGGAGGGACGCCCCAGTCCGGTGAGGCTCGCGGCATCCGGCGGCGGATTTGGCATCGTCGTCCTCGATCGCGCCGGGCACGGAGCCGAGCGCCTCCGCCGCAGGCTGGGTACGTTCGTAGCGTACGCAGCCCCCGTTCTTTGCCTGTTCCTGCTGTTCTATTTCGGCTTCCGGCCGCGGGCCTTGGGCCGCCGGGCCGCGGTACGCCTCTACCTGACGGCCCACGCGCTCCTTGAAACCGGCTCGGCGTCGGGCGCCGCGCGTCTTTTCGAACAGGCCGTGGCGAGCGATCCGAACTATGCGCCGGCCTGGTCCGGCTTGGCCGTGGCCCTGGTCACTTCCGGATCTTCCACAGGCTCCTCTGAGGCCGATATCGTCGCAAGAGCGGCTGTCGCGGCGAATCGCGCGATCGACCTGGACCCGCGCATCGGAGAGGCGCACGGCGTCTTGGCCTACGTTGGGCTCATCCAGGACTCGGGCTGGGCCGGCGCCGAATCCGAATTTCGACAGGCCGTACAACTCGATCCCTCCTCGCCGCGAATCCGCCGCATGTACGCGCAAGGCCTCATGAGCCATGGGCGGTTCGACGAGGCTCTCTCCCAAATCGCGGAGGCAGCGCGCCTGGAACCTAAAGGCAGCCCGCCATCGACGGACGTGGCGGATATTCTCTGCGCCGCGCACCGCTACGACGAAGCCATCGCGGAAGCGCGCCGCGTCGTTCAGCAGACCGGCGGCTCCGCCCCGGCCCGCCTCTCCCTGGGCATCGCCCTCTCAGTGGCGGGACATGATGACGAGGCCATCGGTGAGCTGCAGGCGGCTGCGCTCGGCGCCCACCCCCTTTACGCACTGGCGAGGTTAGGGTACGCGTACGGCGCCAAGGGCGACCGCCAGGCGGCCGAGGCCATCCTCAGCCGCCTGAATCGGTCTTTCGCTGGAAGTCTGTCGGCCGACTGGTACTACCGCGCGCTGGTATACGCTGGCATGGGCGACGCGCAAAAGACCGTAGATTGCCTGGAAAACAGCCTCGCCCACCACGAGTCCGATATCAACTTCATCGGCGTGGAACCGGCCTTCGCCCGGATTCGCGACGATCCCCGATTCCTGGCGCTCCGCCAGAGCCTCGGACTGCCCTGAACTACTTCGCGGAGTTGAAGCGCTTTTCGATTTCCGGCCAGTTGACCACGTTCCACCATGCCGCGATGTACTCCGGCCGGCGGTTCTGATAGTGCAGGTAATACGCGTGCTCCCACACGTCCAGGCCCATCACCGGAAACTTGCTTTCCATTACCGGACTATCCTGATTGGCGGTGGAATAGATCTCCAGCTTGCCGTTGGCCTTGATCAGCCACGCCCAGCCGGAGCCGAAGCGCGTGGTGGCCGCCTGGGTGAACTTCTCCTTGAAGGCGTCGAAGCCGCCGAACGTGGAGGCGATTGCCTGCGCCACGTTGCCGGTCGGCGCGCCGCCGGCCGAAGGCGCCATGATCTGCCAGAACATCGAGTGATTGAGATGGCCGCCGCCATTGTTCCGTACCGCCGTGCGGATGTTCTCCGGAACGGCCACGCAGTTGTGAGCCAGCAAGTCTTCGACGGACTTGCCGGCCAGCTCGGGGGCCGACTCCAGCGCCTTGTTCAGGTTGTTAATGTACGCGGCGTGGTGCTTGCCGTGGTGAATCTCCATGGTCGTCTTGTCGATGTAAGGCTCCAGCGCGGCGGGCGCGTACGGAAGCGCCGGCAGCGTGAAAGCCGATGTGCCTTGTTGAGGTGCCATATTCTTTTCCCTTTCTCCTCTGAGTGATCATCCGGGCCGGTCTCAATTCACCCCGCCGGCCTCTTCGAACGCTCCCGCGAGCCGGAACATGGCCGGTTCGCCGAAGTGCGTCGTTAACAGTTGCATCCCTACCGGCAGCCCCCCGGCGGTATTTCCGCATGGAACGCTCATGCAAGGAATGCCCGCCAAACTTCCGGTGATGGTATAGATATCGGACAGATACATAGCCAAAGGATCGTCCACCTTCTCGCCCAGCTTGAAAGCCGGAAACGGCGAGACCGGCGCCACAATGGCGTCCACGTCTTCGAAAGCCCTGGCGAAATCCCGCGCGATCAGAGTACGTACCTTCTGCGCCTTCAAATAATACGCGTCGTAATAGCCCGCGCTGAGAACATAGGTTCCCAGCATGATCCGGCGCTTGCATTCGGCGCCGAAACCCTCTCCCCGTGTGTTACGATACATATCCGCCAAAGTCCCGGAGTTCTCGGAGCGGAACGTATACCGCACGCCGTCGAAGCGGGCCAGGTTGGAGCTGGCCTCGGCCGTCGCAATAATGTAATAGCACGGGATCGCGTAGCCGGTCGAGGGCAAACTCAACTCGCGGACTTCGCAGCCCAGGCGCCGGAACACATCCATGCCGCGCGAGATCAGGTCGCCGACTTCGCTCCCCAAGTCTTTTAGATACTCCCGAGGCAGTCCAAGCTTCAGACCTTTTAAGCCGCCGCCGAGCGATGCCGGATAATCCGGTACGGGTGCCGCGGCGGAAGTGGAGTCCCGCGGGTCGCGGCCGGCGATCACCCGCAGCAGCGTAGCGGCGTCCTTGACGTTGCGGGCGAAGGGGCCGATGTGATCCAACGAACTGGCAAACGCCGTGAGGCCGTAGCGCGACACCCGTCCATAGGTGGGCGTCACTCCGACCACGCCGCAAAACGAGGCCGGCTGTCGGATGGAACCGCCCGTATCGGAGCCGAGCGCGACCACCGCCGTGCCTTGCGCCACCGCGGCCGCCGACCCCCCGCTAGAGCCGCCCGGAACCCGGTCCGTTGCGACCGGATTGCGCACCGGGCCGAACGCCGAATTCTCCGTGGAGGACCCCATGGCGAATTCGTCGCAATTGGTCTTGCCGAGGAGGATGCCGCCCGCCTCTTCCACGCGAACGATGGCGGTGGCGTCGTAGGGCGGAACGTAGGCGGCCAGCAGCTTCGAGCCGCAGGTGGTGACAATGCCCTTGGTGAGGATCACGTCCTTGACCGCGACAGGCACGCCGGCCAGGGGGCCCGGCTCCTCGCCGCGCGCCAGACGCTCGTCCACGCGCCGCGCGCCGTCCATGGCCCGCTCGGGCGAGAGCCGCAGGTAGGCGCCGGTCCTGGGATTCTCGGCTTCGGCGAAGCGCAAGGCTTCCTCTGTCAGCTCGACGGCGCTGAATTCGCGCGAGAGCAATCCCTCGCGAATGCGATCGATGGTCAATGAAGCGATTTGCATGCGATGTGAGGCCGGAAACCCGGCTAGCGTTCCACGACTTTGGGAACCTTGAAATAACCCGGGCCGCGCTGCGGAGCGTTAGCCAGACCGGCCTCGCTTCCGAGAGGCGTCTCGATGGCGTCCTCACGCAGTCCGCCGGCGCCTTCGAACAGCACCTGCGTCATTGGCTCGACGCCCGAAGTATCGACCTCGTTGAGCTTATCCATGTGCTCGAGAATCCCGTCCAGGTCCGCGCGGAAGCGGGCGACTTCGGAATCGTCGAGCGTCAGATTGGCGAGACCGGCGACGTAGCGGACTTCTTTCTCGGTGATTTTCACGCCCGTGCCCTTTTTCTGGATGCCCTGTAAATGGAGCGAAGCACCGGGTCCGCAATATCCGCGGCGTCATCCATCGGCATGGCTGAAATGGCCGCCGTGGCGCGGTGGGCCTCGATCCGTCTGGGGACGATGCGGAACTCGACGTCCTCGACTACGCCGCGTCCCAGGTTCTTTTCGAGCGCCTGCAGGATCGAGCGGCGCAGCTCAAACAACTGCTTCTGCCAGGTGGCGTCTTCCACCTCCACCACCAGGCGCTCGCGGACCATGCGGGCGGCGCGGGTATGGCTGGCGGTGTACTTGCCAACGGTGCGCGGCCACGCGGCGCACGCCAACTGCTCGTCGCTGACGGTTTCGCCACCGACCCTCAACCCGCGAATCGATTTGCTGGCGGCTTCCATGCGGTTCGGTGGTCCATTTTAACACGGACGCTCCGGCCCGCTTCGAAGCCGGCTACTTGACGCGCTTGGCGACGACGGGCGGCATCTGGGGCATGTCCCCGCCCCCTCCGGCGAAGGTCATATTGAGCGTCATCTCATCGTCTTTTACCGTGCCGGCGTAGCTGATTTTGCCGAAATTCTCCACCGTGATGGAAAAGGAAATCTTGTCGCCATCGAGCTTGCCTTCGTCAAGCTTCATCTCGCCCATTTGGGATTGCATCGTACCCGTCACCGTGTTGCCATCGGCTTTCAGGACGTAGGTAAACTCCATGGCCCCATTGGGGGTCTCGATGCTGGCTTTCCAATTGCCAGTCACGTCCGCGGCGAAGGCCGCGACCGATAAAGCCGCCAGCAGGAAGATCAGTTTGCGCATTCCGTAGTACCACCCTTTCCAGTTCACATCCGGTCCGAAAATCCGGTAGACCTCATTCTCCGAGGTTTCATGGCGGGCGTCAAGGGAGGGAAGAAATATGGCTACAGATCAACACAGATGAACACAGATAGGACTGATAAGACTTTTTGCTTGACATGCGACAATTGTCGCGCGTATGATGAGACAGATGTCGCACCTTACGCCACTCACGCGCCGGGAACGGGAGATCATGAATGCCGTATTTGCGCTGGGCAACCGCGCCACGGCGGAAGGAATTCGCAAACGGCTGACGAACCCGCCGGGCGATTCCTCGGTTCGAGTCATGCTCACAAGGCTTGAAAAGAAGGGCTGCCTGAAGCACCAGCAGGATGGGCCGCGCTTCATTTACTCGGCCACGATTTCGCCGGCGGCGGCCAAGCGGACGGCGTTGCAACAGTTTGTCCAGACCTTTTTCGGCGGCTCGCTGAGGCAGATGATGACGGCTCTGGTGAGCGAGGCGTCGTGGACGGATGAAGAACTCGAAGTCCTCCGGGCGGAGATCGACCGTGTGCGGAAGGAAAGGAAGGACCAGTCATGATGCCGGATATCGATGGTACGTTGCTGGCGGTGAGCGGTTCGGTGGCCGCTTCGATTGTGGTCAAGGCAACCGCGATCACGGCGCTGGGACTGACGGGCGCGCGCCTGGCGCGTGGGAGCCGCGCGGCGGTGCGTCACGCGCTGCTGGCAGTCGTGTTCGGGGCGCTGGCGGCGTTGCCGCTCGTGTCCCTGGCCGCTCCGCCGATCCGCGTCGCGCTGCGGATGTCTACGCAGGCGGCGCGGGTTCCCGACCCGCCCACGGGCGCGGTTGTATCGATTGCTCCGGCGGAGGCGCGCGCCGAGACGCCTACGGCGCCGCCATCCCCGTGGTTGACGCCCGCCTCTCTGCTTTTGGCGGTATGGATGGCCGGGGCGGCGCTTTTTCTGCTGCCGGTGCTGGCGGGTTTGTGGCAGGTGCGGCGGCTGCGCCGGACCGGTTTGCCGTGGCGGCAGGGACAGACGATCGCCGAAAGACTGGCGCTCGAGGCAGGCATTCACCGGCGCTTCGAGGTCCTGTTGCGCGAAGGGCTTGCCGGTCCGATGATGTGCGGGATGTTCGAACCGGCTATCGTGCTGCCGGTGGACGCACGGAATTGGAACGAGGAGGACCTGAACCGGGCATTTGTACACGAGATGGAACACGTGCGGCGGTGCGACTGGTTGGGCTATTGCTTCGTGCGTGCGGTATGCGCGGCGTACTGGTTTCATCCGTTGGCGTGGATGGCGCAGCGGCGGCTGGTACTCGAAGCGGAGCGGGCTTGCGACGATGCGGTGCTGGCGCGGTCGGAGGCGACGGCCTATGCGGATCAACTGGTGGGCGCGGCCGAGCGTTTGTTAGCGTCGGCGAGACCGCCGCTGCTGGCCATGGCGAGCCGCGCGGATCTCTCGAAGCGCGTGGGAGCGGTGCTCGACGGCCGGCAGCGTCGCGGACGGGCAGGCCTGTGGCCGGTGGCGCTCTCATGCGCGGCCGCGGCGGCGCTGGTGCTCACGATGGCGCCGTTGCAGGTGGTGGCGGCGCCCGAAGCGGTTGCGGTGCAGGCGTCCGTTCCGATGGCTGCCGCGCCGCAAATCCCAGTGGCAAAGGCCCCTGGCGGCACGCATATCGTCAAGCCGGCGCCGGTCTTGATGGCAGCGGCGCCGCAAGCGGTTGCCGCGCCGCAAGCGACCGGCGGGCCGATGGCGCGGTATTCGGCAGAGTCGATGATGGCGATTGAAGACGTTAGCGTTTCCGATCAAAATGGGAATGCCATCGAAGGACTCAAGGCCAGCGATTTCGCCGTCACCGAAGACGGGGCGCCGCAACGGATCGTGCTCTTCGAGTTCCAGAAAGTGGATACCGGGCTGACAAGCGTGCCCGTGTTGTCAGGCGTGCCGGGGCTGTCAAGCTATTACGTGCTGGGTTATTACCCCATCAATACGGCGTTGGATGGCATGTTCCGGAAGGTCAATATCACCCTTCCGGGGAATACGCAGGCTAAGCTCGATTACCGTGCGCGCTACTCCACGTTGGTTCAGCCAATCCAGGCCAATATCGTGCCCGGCCCCGGCGTTATCTTCCCGATGTTGCAGCACAAGGTCGATCCCACGTACCCGGAAGAAGCTCGCAAGGCCAAGTTCCAGGGCACAGTGGGGCTGTTGATTACGGTGAATGCGGATGGCAGCGTCGGGGATATCCATGTCCTTCGCAGCCTCGGCATGGGCCTGGACGAGAAGGCCATTGAAGCCGTGACGCTGTGGAAGTTCATTCCAGGCAAGAAAGATTTGGTTGCGGTTCCGATGCAGGCGCAAGTGATGGTGAGCTTCCGGCTGATGTAAACCTGGCCGGAGTGAAGGAGTGGAATGAAGCGCCTCGAGAGACCGCTGGCGGCCACGCTGTTGGCGGCTAGCCTCGCGATTTGCGCGTCCGCCGGGGCGCAGGACCAAGGCGGGGCGGCGTCCGCGCGGTTTGAGGTGGCGTCGGTTCGGGCTGCGGGCCAGAAGCCTCCGTACGCCCCGATAATTGCGGCCGGCGAAATTAAAGGCGGCCCCGGCACGGGCGATCCCACGCGCATGACTTTCACCTGGGTCCTGGCGCGCGTGTTATTGATGAAGGCTTTCGCGCTTCCGCTGGATCAGGTATCCGGCTCCGACTGGGTCATGGGTAACGACGCGCGATTCGACATTTCGGCAATCGTTCCGGCGGGCGCCACCAAAGAGCAGGCCAACGAAATGCTGCTCAATCTGCTCAAGGAGCGGTTCCACCTTGCGTACCACAGCGAAAAGAAAGGCTTCGATGCGTACGCGCTGGTCGTTGCAAAAGGCGGACCGAAACTGAAGGATGCCGCGCCGGCCATTGGTCCGCTGCCCGAAGCGCCGCAACCGGGTACGGTCGCCACGCCTGCGACGCTCGATCGCGACGGTTTTCCGCAACTGCCTGCCGGACGTCCTGGTTTCCAGGGAAGGGGTCAGAACTGGGTCATGCGCGAGACATACCGGATGGCGACGCTTCAGCAACTGTCGAGCCATCTCCAGTTTATGCTGAGGGGCAGCCGGATCGTGGACAAGACCGGTTTGACCGGCACTTACGATTTCACTCTGGAATGTTCGACGGCGGGGCTGCTGGGGAGGGGAGCGGCCGCCGACATCGCGAGCGATCCCGCTCCGGATCTGTTCTCGGCGCTCGAAAGTCAGCTCGGGCTGAAGCTGGAGAAATCCAAAACGCAGCTCGACGCGATCGTGATCGATCACATGGACAAAACGCCTACTGAGAACTGATCCGGAGCGGCGAAAAGTCAAGGGCGCGGCGTGTTTTGGCGCCACTTGCGCCAGGCGAGGCCCAGGACGAGCAGCGCGGCGGCGGCGATGGCGGCGTCCAGGAAGTAGTGCGAGATATTTTGCTGGACGGATTCCCAGCGGTCGCCCAGGAAGTAGCCCACTCCGATAAAGGTGGAAACCCACAGGATGCCGCCGCTGTAGGCGAAGAGGGCGAATTGGGGATATTCGACCTCGCTCATGCCGGCGGAGAAGGCGGTGAGATGGCGCACTCCGGCCACGAAGTAGCCCAGCGTCAGGGCCCAATGGCCCACGCGGGCGAACCAGGCGTGGGCTTTGACGAGGTGCTCTTCGCGGATGCGCAGGTACTTGCCGTAACGATGAATCAGCGGCATCCCGAAGGTACGGCCCAGCACGTAGCTGAACGTGATGCCGCAGAGGCTGCCCGCCAGCGCAGCGGCAAACGCCGGGGCCAGCGAGAGGTGTCCTTTGAAGGCCATGTAGCCGGTGAATGCCAGCAGGGTTTCATCCGGGACGGGCAGGCCCACGATGCCGAAGACGAGCAGCAGGAAGATCGCCAGGTAGCCGTATTGCGAGATCCAACTGAGGATCTGTTGTTCCATGAAGGCAGGAAGGCAGACCTAGACCACTAAGCCCGAGATTTCCACTTGCGAGCGGTTGCCGGCGACCACCACAATGCCGCTTTCGGTGACGTGGTAGCCGTGCTCGCGGTCGCTCTCCAGGTCGTAGCCAATCTGGGCGTCCTCCTGCACGTGCACGTTCTTGTCGAGAATGGCGCGGCGAATCTTGGAACGGCGGCCGATGTCGCAGTTGTCGAGAATGATGCAATCGTCCACTAGCGCTCCGGCGTGCACTCTGACGCCGCGGCTCAGGACCGAATTGCGCACCATCCCGCCGGAGAGAATGCAGCCGCCGGAAACGATGGAATCGATGGCCTCTCCGCGGCGGTTCAAGTCGTCGAAGGTGAATTTGGCGGGAGGGTCCGGATAGCTGGTGGTTCGCAGCGGCCATTCGCGATTGTAGAGGTTCAGCGCGGGGCTGACGGAACGCAGGTCCATGTTGGCCTCGTAATAGGCGTCGATGGTCCCCACGTCGCGCCAATAGCGAACGGCATCGGGGGGTTCGCCGGGGATGCGATTGGTCTGGAAATCGTAGGCGAAAATATCGCCGCTGCCGGCGAGGCGAGGCAGGATATCGTGACCGAAATCGTGCAGGCTTGCTTCATTGGCGGCGTCCTCATGCAACAGGCGCAGCAGCGTGCGGGTGGAGAAAACGTAATTGCCCATGGAGGCGTACACGCGGTCGCCATCGCCCGGTATGGTGGGCGCATCGGGATTTTTCTCATGGAAGCCCAGGATGCGGCCGCTCTCCGACGCCTCGATCACGCCGAATTCCGCGGCCTGGCTGCGGGGCGCGGGAATGGCCGCCACGGTGACCTCAGCCGCGTTCTGCACGTGGAATTCGATCATGTTCATGATGTTCATGCGATAGATGTGGTCGGCGCCGAAAATGGCTACCAGGTGCGGATCGGACTGCTCGACCAGGTTGATGTTCTGGTAGATGGCGTCCGCGGTGCCTTGATACCACGTCTCGTCCTGCGAGCGCATCTGCGCCGGCACAGGGATCATGAACTGGTTCTTGAGCAAACCGCCGAACTGCCAACCCTCGCTCAGATGCTGCAACAAGGACTGGCTGCGGAACTGCGTCAGGATATAGACCGAGTAGATGCCCGAGTTGATGAAATTGCTGAGAACGAAATCGACGATACGGTACTTGCCGCCAAATGGAACGGCCGGTTTGGCCCGCTCCCTGGTCAGCGGAGAAAGCCGGGTGCCTTTTCCGCCGGCCAACACGATCCCCAAGACTCGCATGCGCATAGAGTTAGACCAAGGTCTATTGTTTCAGGGTAGTACGGGCCGTGGCAAGAGAAAGATCGTGACGGTTCTAACAAAAATGAGGGAGAATGTGGCCGGGGTGATATCCTGCTCGCGGGCAGGTTGTTGGATCGCCGCGCGGGCCGATTGGCAATCGGCCGCAGGTTGCCTATCGGCCAACCTGCCCCACATGGGGGCTTGTCGACCCTGCCTTCCTTCTTGCGCCGGATTTAGCCAAGAAGGCAGGCGGGCCCGCAAACAGCGCGGGCGCCCCGGCCCGCCCCACAAATAACTCTTGACACCGAGAGGATTTAGTACTAATAAATTAGTATGCGCAGCCGGAGCTCGATTCTTACGGGGCAGGAACTGGAAATCATGAAGGTGGTTTGGGAGCACGAGAGCGTCACCGTTCGGGATGTCTATGAGACGCTGCTCGGAAGGCGCAAAGTGGCTTACACCACGGTCATGACCATGATGAAGATCCTGGAGCAGAAGAAGTACCTGAAGAAAAACCAGGCGGAGCGCGCCTACGTTTATCGGGCGGCGCAGCCCCAGGGACAGGTGGTCGGGGCGATGGTGCGGGACTTCGTCAACCGGGTGTTCAATGGCTCGGCCGCGCCGCTACTGGTGCATCTGGTCAAGGAGCACGACCTTTCGGCGGAGGACCTGGAGGAAATCGCGCGGTTGCGGAGGGAGAAATGAACGCTCACCTGCTTCTGAGTAACGTGGCGGTGTACTCACTGCAAACCGGGCTGGTGGTGGGGCTGGCGGGCTTCGTCCCGGCGGTGCTCCGACTGCGCGCGCCGGGCGTGAAGCTGGCTTACTGGCACATCCTGTTGGCGGCCTGCCTGCTGCTGCCGGTGGTGCGACCCTGGAAGCAGGACGTAGTGGATATCGGCGGCGCGGCGCTGCCGGCCGCGGCGATGGCAATCGCTCCAGCGGCGCCGGCGCCCGCGCCCGCGCCCACGCGGTTCTCACAGGCCGAAATACTGCTGGCTCTACTGGCGGCGGGCGCGGCGGTCCGCCTGAGTTGGCTGGGCGTGGGACTTTGGCGGCTGCGGCGCTACCGGCTGCATTCCGCGCCAGCCGGCGCCGCTGGGGCGGACGACCGCGTCTGGGCGTCGGTTGCGGGGAGGACGGGCATGCCGGATCTGCGCCTATCCGAAGACGTCGCCAGCCCGGTGACTTTCGGTTTTCTGAAGCCGGTGATCCTGCTGCCCACCGCGTTTCCGGATTTGAATCCAAGCACCCAGGAGGCCATCCTGGCGCATGAGTTTCTGCACGTCCGACGGCGCGACTGGCTTCTTACGCTGGTCGAAGAACTCGTTCGTGCCGCGTTCTGGTTCCACCCGGCGATCTGGTGGCTGCTGGGCGAGACGCAACTGGCGCGCGAGCAAGTGGTGGACCGCGCGTCGGTGGAAGTGACTCGAAGCCGCGAGGAATACGTGGACGCACTGCTGGCTATTGCGGGCGTCCAGCCGAGGCTTGACCTTGCTCCGGCGCCATTGTTCCTGCGCAAACGGCATTTGAAACATCGCGTAGTGTCCTTGTTGAAGGAGGTTCGCATGTCGAAGAAGCATTCCATTGCGGCGCTGGCGGCCGGCGTCTCGATTCTGGCCGCGGCATGTTGGATGGTGACGGCTACGTTCCCGCTGGCGGCGGCCCCGCAGTTGGTGGCCGACGGACCGGGCGTGAGCGTGGATGTGGGCGGCGCGGCGCTGATGCACCGGCTGCCCGTGATTTATCCCGAGGCGGCGATGACCGCGCGGATTGAAGGCACGGTGGTGCTGCAGGCAACGGTGGATTCGGCCGGCAACGTGACCGACGCCAGCGTGCTGAGCGGTCCGCAGGAGTTGCGGAAGGCGGCGATTCAATCGGTGCTGCAATGGCACTTTGTGCGCGGCGGAAGCAGCACGAAGCAGGTGAGCATCGCGTTTCAATTGGGGGTTGAGAATGGACAGGCAACACCGACAGTGAGCGCTGGCGGGGCGGTGCCGCCGGCTGCGGGCGCGCAACCGGCGCCCGCGACAAGGGTCATGGTGTTTGCGCCAGGCCCGACGGCTGCGGCTGCGCCGCAATTGGCCCAATTGCGCGCCGAATTGGAGGCTCCGTATCGGCAGATGGCACTTGAGAAGATCCGAACGATTGCGACGCCCGGACTTTCCGATGAGGTTCGCGGCGAGTTGCTCGCCAGCCTGCCGATCCATGTTGGCGATGCTCCGACAACGGAGAACATGGCCCAGTTGCGGGACGCGGTGAAGCAATTCGATGAGCATCTCACGGTCTCTATCGTGCAAACGGGGTCGCCGGACGAGGTGGACATCCGGATTGCGGCGCCCGGCGCGCTTACGCAATTTGTTATGACTGCGAGCCCGGCGTCGGGGACACGGGTAACAGTCGGTGAAAAGGTGCAGGAGGCGAACCTAATCAACAGGGTCATGCCCACTTATCCCTCGCTTGCCAAGGCCACGCGCATTCAGGGAGATGTCGTGCTCGCGGTGGTCATCGGCAAGGATGGAACCGTGCAGGAAATCAAAGTTGTCTCCGGCCATCCTTTGCTGATACCCGCGGCGATGGCGGCGGCGAAGCAATGGACCTATAAACCATTCCTCGTGAATGGTGAACCCGTTGAGGTGAGCACGCAGGTCGACGTCAATTTTGCGTTGGAGTAAGGGAGCCAAGGCAGGAAGACAAGAGAAGGCAAGACAAAGAAGGCAGACCAGGAGGTCCGCCCCACGGTACACTGAAGGCGGAGGCGCATGATGTACTGCCCCGAATGCCGAACCGAGTACCGCGAGGGTTTCACGGAGTGCGCCGACTGCCACGTCGCGCTATTGGCAGGAAAGCCGCCGGAGCCTCCCGATCCGTTCGACCCCGCGATGGAACTGGTGGTGGTGCTGGAGGCCACCAATGGAGTTGAGCTGGCGATGGCGAAGGGATTACTGGAGGAAGCGGGAATCCCATTCTACGCGCTGGGCCAAATCACCAGACTGGTGAACGACGTCGACCCGTTTCTCAATAAACGGATCCGCGTGCAGGTTCCCCGCGACCGCGAGGCGGAAGCCAGAGAACTTCTGGAACCGCTGCTGCACCCGGAAGCTTTCCCTCCAACCACGGACGAGGACGCGGGCGCAACGCCTTAGCCCAGCCTTAGCCCCGGTCCGCGAACGCGGCGCGCCGCCGCACCAGAAACCAGATTAGAATCGCGGCGTACGCCACGCTTGCGGTTGCGAGCAGCCAGGCGTTGGGCAGGAGCGGCATCTCCATGTGGAAGAACTTCTGGAACTCGGCGGCGAATTCCCGCATCCGGGCGGGATATTCCGGCGCGACGGCCGGCGCAAGACCGTGGGCGCCCATCGCGCAGAAGTAGACGATGGTCCAGACTCTGGCGCGCTCGTCGAGCTGAAGCAACCCGGCGCCGAGGTACAGTTGGACGGCCGTGAGGGCGGTGCAAACGGCCAGGGTGGTCCATCCGGTCACGACGAATCCGAAGAGGATGGTGGGAATGCGAAAGACGCCCCAGAGGGCCGTGCCGGCGGCGGCGGTTATCAAATACCAGCCGATTACGCCGATACTCAGGGGACGGACGCTTTCGGCCGGGGCGGCGGCCTCGGCGAAGTAACGCTTGCCGGATTGGCGGTTGAAGACGACGAGCCACGACGCGCCCACCACGGCCATCAGCAGGTAGAACGTCAGCATGGCCGCGTGGGCGATGCTGACGACTTGCGGGCTGAGGTCGGGGTTCATGGGATAGGGGACAAGCAGCATGGCGAGGGCGCCGGTCCCGCCGAAGAACAACAGCAGGCCGCCGAAAACCGCCATGGAGACGCGCGCCCAGTTGCGGCGGCGAAAGACCCCCACGGCTACGGCGATGCCCCAAATGCCGGCGGCGGCGAGGAACACGGCCATGACGGCGCCGAGGGCTTTCGTCAGGTTGGGCGGAAGCGGGCCGCCGTAGCGGATGGGCGATAGGAGTAACGCGGACGCCATCGCCAGGGAAAATAAGAGCGTGGCCAGACTGGCTGCTAGGGCTAGAACGGCGCTGGCGCGAATGGCGAACCGATTGGGCATGAATGGGATCAGTGTAGCCCGCGGCGAGGGGGCGGGTCTAGGAGGGGAATACAAGATGCCCGCAGGAATGCGGGCAACGCCGCCTGGAAAGGCTGCGCCACATAAGGCGATAATCGGGGTTCATGATTGCGGATGGTTTGGGTGGGGTTGCGGCGGCGATTTGGCTTTACCTTTTGGTTGGGCGGGGCGGCTTCTGGCGTTTTCGCGATACTGCGGCAGAGGGCAAGTTGCCTACTTCGCCACCTTCGGTGGTGGCCGTGGTTCCGGCGCGCAATGAGGCGGAGACGGTGGGGCGCGCGATAGGATCGCTGGCGGCGCAACGCTACCCGGGCGCGTTCCATATCGTGCTGGTGGACGACGCCAGCTCGGACGGCACTGCGGAGGCCGCCCGCGCGGCGTGCCCTACGGAACTGCTCACCGTGATTCGGTCCGCACCGCTGCCACCCGGCTGGACCGGCAAGCTATGGGCCGTGGCGCAGGGCGTCCGCGAAGCCGCGCGGCTGCGGCCGGACTACCTGTTGCTGACGGACGCCGATATCGAACACGCCCCCGGCAACGTGGCGTCGCTGGCGGCGCGCGCCGAATCGGGCGGCTACGCGCTGGTCTCCTACATGGCCACGCTCGAATGCCGCACGTTCGCCGAGCGCGCCGTGGTTCCTGCGTTCGTTTTCTTTTTCTTCATGCTCTATCCACCGGCGTGGACGGCGGACCCGCGGCGGGCCACGGCAGGGGCGGCCGGCGGATGCATGTTGGTCCGCCGCGAGGCGCTGGAGCTTGTCGGCGGCATCGCAACGATACGCGGCAAGTTGATTGACGATTGCGCGCTGGCCCGCGCCATCAAGCGCGGCGGAGGCCGGGTGTGGCTGGGGCTGAGCGCGGCCACCCTCAGCATACGCAGCTACCAGACTTTCGGCGAACTCTTCCGCACCATTTCACGCACGGCATTCACCGAACTGCGGCATTCCTACGCGATCCTGGCCGCAACCGTGGCCGGATTGGCGCTGACGTACCTGGTTCCGCCGTGTACCGCGCTGCGCCCGTTTGGCGCTTTGGCCTGGCTGCTGATGTGCGTCTGCTATTACCCGGCTTTGCGGTTTTACCGGCGGTCGCCGTGGTGGGCGCCATGCCTTCCGCTGGTGGCGGGCTTTTATATGGCGGCGACGGTCTACTCCGCCATCGCTTATCGACGCGGCTCGGGCGGCATGTGGAAAGGGCGGGCGCAGGATGGCTAGCGCTATGCCAGGTGGTCGCCCAGGGCGCGCTCGACTTCGGCGGAGTCGAGGCGTTCGCCATCGTTCAAGCGGGTGAGCAGGGATTCGACGATTTGTTTGGCGTCTTCCTTCCCCTGGTTCTTGATGAAACCGTCGTAGAAGTGCTCTCCGGTGAGCGCGCGGTTGATCTCGGTTTCCTTGTTGTGTTCCTGGAGCTCGGTGAAGTAGACCACCCGATAGCGGTTGGTGTACTCGGTCTCGCGATAAATCTCGAACATGATTTTATCCGACTCGAAGAGCATAGGAATATAGTGCCACAAGCGCGATGTTATAGTAACCGATTGTGACGCCCGAAACCGAATCTATCCTGGAACTTTTCCGCTCCACAGGCGCTTACCTGCAAGGCCATTTTCGTCTGACCAGCGGACTGCACAGCCCCGAATACATGCAATGCGCGCTGGTGTTGCAGCATCCCGAGGCCGCGGAGAAGCTGGGCAGGCTGCTGGCGGCGAAGCTTCGCGAGCAGTACGGCGGGAAAATCGACCTGGTGGTTTCGCCGGCGCTGGGCGGGTTGATTATCGGACACGAAGCGGCGCGGGCGCTGGGGGCGCGCTTCCTGTTCACCGAGCGCGACAGTGCGAGCGGCAAGATGACGCTTCGCCGGGGATTCGCCACCAGCGCGGAGGAGACCGCGGTGGTGGTGGAAGACGTGATCACCACCGGCGGCAGCACGCGGGACGTGGTGGAGGCGCTCGGCGCGGCGGGGACGCGGGTGGCGGCGGCGGGTTCCATCATCGACCGCAGCGGCGGACGGGCCTCGGTGGGCGTACCGCGGGTGGCGCTGGCGACGCTGGAGGTGGTGTCCTATCGACCGGAGGAATGCCCGCTGTGCGCGCGCGGGATTCCGGTGGTAAAGCCAGGCTCGCGTCCAACGCCGCAGGCCGCGCCCCCAGTCAAGGCCTGATGCGCCGCATCAAGATCCAGCTCGCCTACGACGGCGGTGGGTTTCACGGCTGGCAGATACAACCCGGTTTGCCCACGATTCAGGGCGCGCTGGAGGAGATTGTGTCGGCGATGGAAGGCGCGCCGGTTGCGGTGGCCGGGTCGGGACGCACGGACGCGGGGGTTCATGCGCTGGCGCAGGTGGCGGCGTTCACCATCGGGAACCCGATTCCGCTCGACAATCTACGCCGCGCGGTGAACCGCCTGCTGCCGTCCGCCATTCGGATAACCAGGGCCGAGGAAGCGCCGCTCGATTTCCACCCGCGCTTCCACGCCAAGGCCAAGACCTACGAGTATCGGATTGTGCGGGGAGAAACGTGCAGCCCGTTCGAGTGGCCTTACGCGCACCACTACCCGTATCCGCTGGACGAAGAGCGCATGATCCAAATGGCGCGCGCATTCGAAGGAGAGCACGATTTCACGGTCTTCGCGGCGTCGGACGACCGCGACGCGGAGGGGAAATCCAAAGTGCGAACGGTGTTTTCGTCCACGCTGGAAAGCGCCTCCGGGCGGATGACCTATCGCGTACGGGGGAGCGGGTTTCTGAAGCACATGGTGCGGAACATGGTGGGCACGCTGATCGACGCGGGCAGAGGCAACATTGAGGACCTCTCGACGCTGCCCGCGAAATGCGGCGCGACGGCGCCGGCGAAGGGCCTGTTCCTGGTGGGCGTGGAGTATTGAGCGGCGCTGCCTCAGACGGGAACGGCGCCGGATTGTCCTAAAATAAGAGGCATACGAATGAGCCCGGAACAGATTCTTTCCCAATCGGCCGCCAGGCTGGACTGCATCCGCCGCGAGATCGGCCGGGTGATTGTGGGGCAGCGAGAGGTGGTGGACGGGGTCCTGATCGCCCTGATGGCCGGCGGGCACGTGCTGCTCGAAGGCGTGCCGGGGCTGGGGAAAACCACGCTGCTGCGGACGCTGGCGCGCGTTCTGCGGCTGAAATACTCGCGGATTCAATTCACGCCGGACCTGATGCCGGCGGACATTGTGGGCAGCATGATGATTGAATCGGGCGAGCTGGGATCGAAGATGCTGCGCTTCCAACCGGGGCCGATTTTCGCCAACCTGGTGCTGGCCGATGAAATCAACCGGGCCACGCCGAAGACGCAGTCGGCGCTGCTGGAGGCCATGCAGGAGCGCACGGTGACGGCCGGGGCGCTGACGCATGAACTGGATTCGCCATTCCTGGTGATGGCCACGGAGAACCCCATCGAAATGGAGGGCACGTATCCGCTGCCGGAGGCGCAGCTCGACCGCTTCCTGATGAAGATTCTGGTGAACTACCCGTCGCGCGAGGAGTTGAGCCTGATTGTGGACCGCAGCAGCCTGGGCGAAGAGATTGCGGTGGATGTGGTGATGGGGCGGGAGGAGATTCTGGAGCTGCGGTCGGTGCGGCGGGAGATCGCCATCGCGCCGCATGTGCAGGATCTGGCGGTGGACCTGGTACTGGCGACGCAGCCGGGAACGCGGCGGTCGCACAAGCTGGCGGAGAAGTACATTCGCTACGGCAGCTCGCCGCGCGGGGCGCAGGCGCTGGTGGAATGCGGCAGGGCGCGGGCGCTGCTGGACGGGCGGGGGCACCTGGCGGCCAGCGACATCGCGGCGGTGGCCCATGCGGTTCTGCGGCACCGCATCATCCTGAATTTCGATGCTCACGCCGATGGCATCACGCAGGACGGGTTGCTCGATGCGATTCTCCAGGACGCGCTCACGCCAGCCACATGAGAAGCCCGGCGGCGATCCTCGACAGGAAATTCCTGGAAAAACTGGAGCGGCTGGCGCTGCGCTGGCAGAGGTCTTTTCCGGGGTTGGTGGGGGGCACGAACCGGTCGCACTTCTCAGGACCGGGGCAGGAGTTTCTGGATCACCGGCACTTCCAGGACGGCGACGACGTACGGTCGGTGAACTGGCGCGCATACCTGCGGCTGGAGAAGCTGTTCCTGAAGATGTTTCAAGTGGAGCCGCGCGTGCCGGTGCGGCTGCTGCTGGACGTGAGCGAGTCGATGACCACCGGGGCCATCCCGAAATTCGACTATGCGCGCGGGCTGGCGGCGGCGCTGTGCTACGTGGGGCTGGTGCGGCTGGATTCGATTACGGTGCGGCCGTTTTCGGACCGCTTCGGGGATGCGTTCCTGTGCAACGGCGGGCGCCACTCGGTGGGTCCGGCGCTGCGTTATCTGGAGGCGCTGCGGCCGGGCGGGCGGACGAATTTCATGGAGGTGGCGCGGCAGTTCGTTGCGGCGACCGCGCAGCGCGGGCTGATCATTGTGATTTCCGATTTCTGCGATGAGCGCGACTGCTCCCGGCCGCTCGAATATCTGGCGGATTTCGGCCACGAACTGCTGCTGATCCACCTGTGGGCGGAAGAGGACCGCACGCCGCCATGGGAGGGCGACCTGGATTTGCGCGACGCTGAAACCGGGGGGACGCTGGAGATCGCGCTGGGTCCGCGGGCGCGGCAGGCCTACACGGACGCGTTTGACGGCTGGGCGCGCTCCATCCAACAGGCGGCCGCGCGGCAGGGAGGGCGGTACATCGGCTTGTCGACTTCGGTCCCGCTGGAGGAGGCCGTCTTCGGACCGCTGGTGGCCTCCGGAGGATTGGACCGTTGTTCTTCCTGAACCTTTCCGCGGGGGAGTTCGTGGCGCTGCTGGCGGCGGCGTGGGGGGTGGTGGCGGCGCTCTATCTGCTCGACCGTTCGCGGCGCAGCGTGGTGGTGGCGACGCTGCGGCTGTGGCTGGTTTCCGAGACGTTGTCACGGCTGGCGCGGCGGCGGCGAATCCGGCAGCCGTGGTCGCTGGCGCTTCAGCTTGCGGGCATTCTGCTGGTGCTGGCGGCGGCGGCCGGATGGCGCTGGAGCGCGCCGGTGCGGGCGGGGCGCGACCATGTGATCCTGCTCGACGCATCGGCTTGGATGGCGGCGCAGGGACGGACGGGGACGCTGCTCGACGAAGCCAAGGCGGCGGCCATCGCGTGGGTTCGCGCGATGCCGGCGGCGGACCGCGCCATGATTGTGCGGACGGCGGGCATGGCGGCGCCGGCGACGCGCTTCGTATCGGACCGGAACGCTCTGGAAGACGCCATCCGCCGCACACGCGCCGGATCTACCAGCTTGAAACTGGCCGATGCGGTGCGGTTCGCAAGGGAAGCGCAGCGAACGGAAGGCGGTCCCGCGGGCGAGATTGTCTACGCCGGCCCCGGCCGGGTTTCGCGACAGGACCCGGCGCCGCAGAGCGATCGCATGCGCGTGCTGCCGGTGAGCGAACCGGGGGACAACTGCGGCCTGCTCCGAATCAGCCTGCGCCGGCCGGATGACGACCCCGAGGCTTGGGACGTCTTCGCCACCGTGCGCAATTATGGGCGGACGCGCCGTGAGGTTCCGGTGACGCTGCAATTCGCCGGGTTCCCGATGGGCGAGCGCCGGCTGACGCTGGAGGCCGGCGAAGAACGCGGCGCGGCCTTCCGCTTCCACGCGCGGGCGGCCGGATGGATCGACGTGCGGCTGATGTTGGAGGACGCCCTGGCGGCCGATAATCACGCGCGGGTGGAGACCCCCGCAATGACCGCCGTGCGCGTGATGGCCTACACCGCGCGGCCGAACCTGTTGCGGCCGTTGCTGGCGGCGAGCCCCAATGTGGAAGCGGTGTTTGCGCCGCCGGAAGCCTATGCCGCCGACGCGAAGGCGCGCATCGTGATTCTGGACGCCTTTGGCCCGGCAGCCCCGCCCAGGGCGGATACGATTTGGATTGAGCCGCCGGCTGGGGCATCGCCGTTCCACGCGGGGGCGGCCGTAAAGAACGCGGTGGTAGACCGCTGGCATGGCGAGAACGCTCTCGGCGAGGGCCTCTGGACGAAGGACATCCGGCTGGACGCCGCGCAGACGTTTACGGCCCAACCGGGCGATCTGCCCATCGCCGAGTGCTCCGGCGGGCCGGTGATTCTGGCTCGGCCCGGTTCGCCAAAGGCTGTGGCGTTCGGCTTTCATCCGGGCGCGGCGGCCATGCGCTCGCAGTTGGCCGCGCCGCTGGTGTTCGCCAATATCCTGAGGTGGATGGCGCCGGAGATCTTCCAGCGGTGGGAGGCCAATGGGGGCAGCGCCGGGGCTGTGACGGCGGCGCTTGACCCGGGCACGGACCCGCGCGCCGTCCGCGTGCTGGCCGAAAGCGGGCGCGAGCTGCCGTTCACCGTGAAGGACAACTCCATCCGCTTCTTCGTGGCGGCGCCGCAGGTGGTGCGAGTGCTGGCGGGGAACCGGGAAACGGTTTACTCGCTCACGCTGCCCGGAGTTGCCGACGGCGTTTGGAAGCTGGGCAAGGAAGCGTTACAGGGAAGCGAACCCGGCGGCGCCCCCGCGTCTTCGCGCGAACCTTGGCCGGCGCTGGCTGTGGCCGGCATGATCGCGTGGATTGCCGAGTGGCTGCTGTTCGGGCGACAGCGCTACGCGGCTACTTGCCTTCCCCGCCCCGGCGGGAACGAGGCCGCTTCATGAACCTGGCCCACGCATGGGTGGTGGCGCTGGCGCCGGTGGCGGTGGCTTGGGCCGTGTGGGAGTGGCGGCACGCCTCGCGCAAGACTCCGGCGGCGCTGAAGATCCTATCGATCTGGTGCGTCTGGCTGGCGCTGGCGGGACCGCAACTGCGCGTCCATACCGGCAGAATGGCCGTGGCGGTGCTGGTGGACACATCGGAAAGCGTGGCGGACGCGGACCTGGCGCGCGCATCCCGGCTGGCGAATGAAATCGAGGCGGCGCGCGGGCGGCATTGGGTGCGCGTGATCCCCTTCGCCCGCGGACCGCTACCGGCGGAAGCGGGCGAGTACGGCAAAGGCGGCTGGACACTGCGGCGCGCGGCGGGCGATGCGGGCCAGGCGACGGACCTGGAGGGCGCGCTGGGAGCGGCCATGGCCGCGATGCCGGCCGGCCTGGTTCCACGCGTGGCGCTGATTACCGATGGCCATGAAAACCGCGGCAGCGCGGCGCGCGCGGCGGCGCTCTACCAACAGCTCGGGACGCCCATCGATGCTTTCGCACTGGCTGGGAGGACGCGGCCGGAACTGACCATCGAATCGGCCGCCATGCCCGCGGTGGCCTTCGCGGGTGAGAAATTCGCCATCGACCTGACGGTGCGCTCGCCGCGCCAGGCGGCGGGAACCATCGAAATCTCAGCGGACGGAAAGGTGCTGGGATCGAGCCCGGTTCAGATTGAGGCGGGCGTGCATAATCTGCGGGCTTACGCCAGCGTCAGCCAGCCGGGCGTCACGGGGATTGTGGGGGCGATTCGCGTCCCCGGATTCGAGGATGCGCGCTTCAGCCGGGCCTTGGACTTGCGCCGTCCCAAGCTGCTATATATTTCGCAGGACCCGCCGGGGACGGAGCGGCATCTGCTCGACGCGCTGCGCGCCGCCCAGTTCGAGATCGATTCCAGCCAGGATGCGCTGGCGCCCAAACTGGACGGGTACCAGGTGGTGGTCCTCAACAACCAGGACATCGAGTCGCTGGCCGGCGCGCGCAAGGCGGAGATTGCGGCGTACGTCCGTCAGGGCGGCGGGCTGCTGGTAATCGGGGGCGAGAACAACGTCCACCCCGAGCGCACAGCCACCGCGGAGGACGCCCTTTCGCGCGCGCTGCCCGCCACCATCGCGCCGCCGCGCGCACCGGAAGCCAGTTGCGTGGTGCTGGTGATCGACAAATCGGAATCCATGATGCAGGGCCACAAGATCGAAGTGGCGCGGCTGGGGGCCATCGGCATTATCGAGAGCCTGAAGCCCACCGATTTGCTGGGCGTCATCATCTTCGACAACGCCAACCGCTGGCTTTTCCCGATTGGCAAGCTGCAGGACAAGGAACAACTGGAGCGGCTGATTTCCGGCATCGAGCCGAGCGGCGGCACGCAGATTCCGCCGGCGCTGGCGGAGGCCTACAAGCAGATCGCGCCGGTTCAGGCGCAGTACAAGCACATCGTGCTGCTGACGGATGGCGTCTCCGAGGAAGGCGATTCGTACGGCACGGCGCGAAAGGCCGCGGCGGCGAATATCAGCATCTCCGCGATCGGGCTGGGGCGGTACATCAACCAGCCGTTTCTTGAGAACCTGGCGGCATACTCGAACGGGAAATCGTATTTCCTGGAAGATCCCTCCGGCTTGCAGGAGGTGCTGCTGCGCGACGTGCAGGAGCACACGCAATCCACGGCGGTGGAAAAGGACCTGCAACCCGTGACGCTGAAGAAGGTGGAGCTGCTCGATGGCGTGGGGATGGAAACAGCTCCGGCGCTCGGCGGCTACATACGGTTCACCGCCAAACCGGAAGCGGAGACCATACTCGGCATCGACGGCAAGGAGCCGCTGCTCACGCGATGGCGGTACGGGCTGGGGCTGGCGGCGGTGTTCACTTCCGACGCCAAGAGCCGCTGGGCCAGCCGCTGGGTTTCCTGGCAGGGCTTCGACAAGTTCTGGTCCAACGTGGTCCGCGACCTGCTGCCGCGAGCGCGCGAGGGCGAGGCCAAGGTGGATTACGACAGCGCGTCGAGTGAGCTGGTGGTGGATTACCGGCTGGGGCCCTCGGTGGAGGATCCCCCGGCCGCGCCTGAGATTTTCGCTTTGGGGCCAGAGGGATTCCGCCAGCCGGTGGAGATGAGCCGGGCGGCCGAACGGTGGTACCGCGGCCGTCTGCCCATCGGCGATTTGCAGGGCCTGTTTCGCGTCCAGCCGGCGGTTCCCACGCGAGCGTTCCCGGAGACGGGACTGTACCTTGCCGGGGATGAGCTGCGGGAATACGGCAACGACGAAGCGCTTCTGCGGCAGCTTGCGCAGTCCACCGGCGGGCGGTTCAACCCGCAGCCGCGGCAAGTGTTCGATGCGGGCGGACGCACGGCGCTGTCCACGCTGGAACTGTGGCCGGGGCTGCTCGGGCTGGCGCTGCTGCTGAATCTGGCGGAGCTGGGAGCGCGCAAGTGGCGGGGGGTGCTGGAGACGCTGCGGCGGAAATAGGACATCAACATGCTGCCATCCGGACTCGAAAAAACCTCGCGTGGCGAGACCCTGCGCGCGGCGCTCTACTTACTGATCCTGTTTTGGGTCAATGCGTATATCGTCCGCGACGCGTTCTTCTCGTCATCGCACCAGATGGCGTCGATGCACGGCTTCTGGGGCGCCATTGCGGCGCACGCCGGTGGAAGCTGGTTCCACGCCACGTGGTGGCCGTATTGGCAGATGGGCAGTCCCTTCGAATGCATTTATAACCCCCTGGTTCCGGCATTGGCCGCGGCCATCGCCGCACTGCGCGGCGTTTCGGCGGGCATCGGGTTCACTAGCGTGACCGGCCTATGCTACATTCTCGGTCCCATGACGCTGTTCTTCGCGGCGTGGCGGCTGACCCGCGCTCCGGGCGCCAGCTTCGCCGCCGCGCTCGCTTACTCGCTGACGTCCGTGTCGCAGCTTGTGGCGCCCGATGCCGGGTTTTCCCTGAAGAACTTCTGGTACTTTCGCCGGCTTTTCCTGACGATTGTCTGGGACGACACGCCGCACCTTGCGGCCCTGACGCTGCTGCCTTTGGCGATTCTCTTCCTGGTGCGCTCCATCGAGAAGCGGCGGCCCATTTATTATGCCGCCACGGCGGCCTGTATCGCCGGCTGCGGCTTGGCCAGCACCTTCGGGCCGATGATGGTGGCGATGGCCGCGGCGTGCCTGCTGTGCGTGCTCGGCCGCGAACACTGGCGGCGCAACCTGATGCTGACGGTGGCGCTGGCCGCGTGGGGCTGGGCGATCGCGGCGCCGTACCTCTCGCCATCGTTCCTGGCGGCCATTCGCGAGGAGAATGCGGCCACGGGCGCCTGGAACCTCGGCTCGCTCACCGCCGCCGCCATTACGATCCTTGGTTGCGCCCTCTTACTACAATACCTGCCGCGCTGGACTGCGGACTGGCGCGTGCAGTTCTTCGCCCTGTTCGCGTGGGTGGCGAGCAGCATTCCGCTGACGGACCAGTTTCTTCACGAGCACTACCTGCCGCAGCCGGGCCGCTACAAGATAGAGATGGAGCTGGCGCTGTGTGTGGCCGCGGTCTTCGCCGTCAGACCCTGGTGGAATCGCATCCCGCCTCCGGTGCGGGGCGCGGCGGCGCTCCTGCTGCTCGCCCTGGCCGCCGGCCAGATACGCGATTTCCGCGTGGCCGAGAAGGGCATCTTGTTCCCGGTGGACGTCTCCAGAACCATAGAGTACCGGGCCGCCACCTGGGCGCAGCGGAACTACCCCAATCTGCGTTTCTACATGCCCGGCTCCATCGCGCAGTGGACCAACTCCTTCAGCGAGATTCAGCAGTTCAGCGGCGAATCCTGGAGCATGTCCATCAACCAGGTGCAGCAGCGGGCCAATGCCGCCATCTTATGGGGCGACGCCGACCCCAAGACGGAACTGCGCAACTCTCTGACGTGGCTCAAGGCTTTCGGCGTGGGCGTGGCGGCGATTCCCGGCAAGAACAGCGAGGAATACTGGAAGGGCTTCACCCATCCCGAGACCTTCGCGGGAGTGCTGCCGGTTGTGTGGCAGGCTGGCGGCGTCACCATGTACCGCGTGCCGTTGCGCGAGGATTCGCTGGCGCACGCCGTGACGGAGAGCGCCATCGTGCGGCGCGTTCCCAGCGCCGGGTACGATACGAAGGATGTCGAGCGGTACGTGGCCGCACTGGACGACCCTTCCCTGCCCTCAACCACCTTCGACTGGGAGGGCCGCAACCGCATCCGCATCCACACCGGCGGCTCCGGCGGCAACGTAGTGAGCGTGCAGGTGACCTATCATCCGGGATGGCGCGCCAGCGTGGCCGGCAGTCCGCGCAAGATCTTCAAAGACGGTTTGGGATTGATGTGGCTGCGGCCCGAGTGCAGCGGCCCGTGCGAGATTGTGCTGGACTACGACGGCGGTTGGGAGCTGCGTTTGTGCCGCTGGTTGAGCTGGCTGGCCCTGGCGGCGCTGGCGGTGGTCACGGCCGGCTCCTTGCGCCGCCGCAAGTAACCGGCGCTTGCGGACGACCCGGTGTTGGCGGCCTGTGATAGACTGACCGAAAATACTGGGACCCACTGGAAATCCCGGCTATGCGGAGGGGAGACTGGGATGAAACGAATTCAAACGACGATGGTGGCCGCCATCTTGATTCTGGGAGTGCGGGCCGCTTGTGCGGACGACCTGGTTTCCACGGATAACGGCATGACTGTCACTGACGTGGTGACTACGCCGATGTACGGCGCTGTCACTATCAAGTGGCTGGCCGATGCGAACTTTGCGGCGAGCTTGACTCCCGACAGTCCCTATTGGGTTCCGGGCATCAATGCCGATGGCTCCATGAGCCTGGGTACCGCGACGGCGTTCATTGCCCAACTGAACAAGAAAGCCTACCTCGGCATCACGACCTGGAGACTGCCCACCACCGATATTAATGACACAAGCTGCAGCTTCAACTCAGCCGGCGGAAACTTCGGCTATGGCTGTGGCCGGGATTTTCCAGGCAATCCGGGGTACCCATTCAGTGAGCTCGCGGGCTTGTTCTACAACGGACTTGGCGGCGCTGCGCATAACAACATCTGGATGGCGCATAACGCATCCATTTTTCTATTCAAGCACCTACAGCCGTACCTCTATTGGTCGGAGACAGCGCAATACAATAATGTGAAATTCGGAAACGACTTCTGGTTCCAGAACGGATTCCAGGGCACGGAGGACGAGTATGACAGCATGTTCGTTCTGCCTGTGTCCACTGTGGCGACAACCTGGCCGCCGCCCGCGGATGTTGCTCCGGCGTGCGCGGCGACCATTCCAAACACGTGTCCCGCCGATGACCCGCTTCTGCCCGGTCTGGGCTTGACGACCAAACTCCCGCCTCCAGGGTGGCCCTCGCTGCAGCCAGGTCTTGACGGCCAGCTAGTTTACGATCCGGTCCTGAAAGTGGCGTTTCTTGCCAATGCCAATCTCGCCCGGACCTTGCCGCCGGATAGTCCCTACTATGTGAGCGGCATCAATCCCGATGGCTCGATGAACCAGGCAACCCTGGGGGCTTTCCTCGCCGCGCTCAACAACCCCGCGCACCCTTATTTGGGAATCGCGGCCTGGACGCTGCCCGAGATTGCAGTGGACGGCGACAATCCGAACTGCACGATCAACCCCATGAATGGAAACCCGCTCTACGGCTATAACTGCGACGGCGCTGCCAGCCAGTTAGGCGAGTTGTTCTATGACGAACTGGGCGGCGAGGCCGGTCAAGACATTCGTTGGAGATCGAACTGGGATGTGTTGTTCTTTAATCACCTGGAGTCGGACTATTACTGGCAGTGCCATCCGGCGGCCACTCCCGGGCAGTGTGAGCCGGGGCCGGGGAGTGAGATTCCGAGCCTCTCATTTCGAAGCGGCTATCAGGGCCTGCAATCCGATGTGAATGAGCTATTCGTAATGCTGGTGGTTCCGGCCGGCTCGATCCCCAAGAAGTAGCCTCCTGCGGCCGGATTGCTATTTCTTCGTGGGGGCGCGTAGGCGGTCGAAATAGCGCTGCACGTAGGGCTGGTAGATCAACGGGATTTCATCGCGCCCGATGCGGCCGCCGCCCTCGGCGTGGCGCGCGCCGCTCTCCGAATACGGCGTGGCGAGGGTTTGCTGGCGGCTGCCGGGAACCTCCACCATCACCTCGCCGGTGATGGCGGTCTGGCGTTGGGCATATTGGTCGGCGATTTTTCCCATGGCCACGGCTTGCAGGCGGGCGGCCTCGTGGGCGTCCAGATCGCCGTTGGAGCGGCCCCAGTCCTTGCGTTCGGCGCCGGAAGATTTGTTGCCCGAATCGCCATCGAAGGAGCGGTCGTCGTCGCCGTGCGCCGCCGGGTTATTCTTGCCGTCGCCGGGCTGGGGGTTGTTGGCCGCGGCGTCTCCCTGGTCCTGGCTATCGCCCTGGTTTAGGCCGCCCGGGTCGCCCTGGCCGGCGCCGCGCTGCTGGACGCTCTCGCCGCCGGAGTCCTTCGGAGCGGAACCGCCGTCTTCGGAGCCGCCCCCGCCGCCCTCGGCAGCCACGCGGGTCACCAGATCGTCCCAGATCTCCATCACGTCGTCGAGGAGGCCGGAGCGGTCGCCCGGCTGCGCGGCCTGGCGTTCGGTGGGATCGCCCGTGTCGCCGGCCGCGGGATCCCCGGCATCATCGGCAAGTTCGCCGCGAGATTGCGCGCCGGGCGCGGCGACGGGACGCGTGTGAGCCGCGGATGCGATCTTGGCTTGCCCTAGTCCGGCAGCCTGCCACAGGGAGGCGATGTAGTCGCTGAAAGAGGGAACAAGCGGCGGACCCAGGTCGAGGCTGCCGCGGACTGCATAGCGGACGCCCAGCAGGCCGAGCGCCGCCACGGCCAGCAACCCCGCGATCCAGGCGCGGCGCGGGACGCCCAAGGGAGCCGCCGCGGCCGGCTGGAGCGCGCCGCACAACCGCTCGCCCTGGCGGCGCACCAATTCGCGAAACCGCGCCGACCCTCCGCCGGCCGGCGCCGCGCCGGACTGCGAAGCGTCCAGATACCACGCGGTGGAGAGGGCATCGCCAAGGCCAAGCTTGCGATCCGCCTGTTGGGCGAACCGGTACGGCGAGGGGATCTCATGGAGGGCGCGGTAAAGGCCGTACGCGAAACTGCCGCCAAACAGAACCAGCAGCCAGTAGCCGGAGAGGATGCGCGCGCCGAACAGCAGCAGGAGAACAGCGCCGGCCAGGGCGGCGCCGGCCGCGTCCACGGCCCGCCCGAGCAGGATGGCCAGTATCGCGCGCCGCCGGGCGGAGCCGACGAAATCGTGCAATCTTGTCAATTCGGCCAAAGGAGAACCGTTCCCGCGCTTCGCCGCATTCATCTTATTATTCCGCAAACCAACGGCGCGGGGCAAAGGGCCTGAACCTCACCACGATGGAGACAGCGTCGAAAGCGCCGACGTGGGGCAGGTTGGCCGGCAGGCAACCTGTGGGTCGATTGTCAATCGGCCCGCGCGGCGATTGACAATCGCCGCGCAGGATAGCATCCTGCCCCACGCTGGATCTACAGGGATTTTCATGGATGTCGGTGGCCAGCAGGGCCACGGAGACACGCCGGGAAGCCCGCCCCACGGCTTCAGACGAACTTGTACTCGCCGGGAACGGCCAGCGGCGGCGTTTCTACTTTGACCTCATATCCGAACTCCTTGGGCGTGAGGTCCTGCTTTGAGTTCATGATCTGGTCCCAGGTGACGGTCATGCCGGAATAGGCGGATTCGCGGGCCATGATGCAGGTGAGCGTGCTCTCCGCGATGCGGTTCGCCTGATTGATGTACGGCTTCCTTCCCTGAATGCTGTCCACGAAATCGATGTGCTCCTGGACCTGCGAGTCGATTCCCTTCGGCCCGAGTTCGTTGCCGGCGCAACGGCCCTTCGAACCCACAATCAGGTCGTTGACCTCGTTGAAGGCGCGCTGATACTGCCGGCAGTGGCTGCTCAGGCGCACGCCGTTGGGATAGACGAAATCCGAAGTCATGTGGTCGTAGATGTTGCCATAGAGCGGCGCGCGCGGGCGCCACGCGGCGCCGCCGGAGGCCGTTACGCTCAGCGGATGCCCGTCCATTACCCAATTGATGAAGTCGATGTTGTGGAAGTGCTGTTCCACGATCTGGTCGCCGCAGATCCAGACGAACGAGTACCAGTTGCGGTGCTGCCATTCCATGTCGCCCCACTTCGGGTCGCGCGCCTGCGCATGAAACACAGGCGTGCTCAAGTAATGGGAATAGAGAGCCAGGACGTCGCCGATGGCCCCGTCGTGGATCTTCCGGACGGTTTCGACGTAGGCCGTGTCCTCATGCCGCTGCGCGCCGGACATGACGGTCAGTTTCTTCTCCGCAGCCTGGCGTCCCGCGGCCATAAAACGGCGCACCCCGGTGGCGTCCGTCGCGATGGGTTTCTCGGCGAACACATGCTTGCCGGCTGCGACCGCGGCCTCGAAATGGATGGGGCGGTAGCCGGGCGGCGTGGTGAGCATGACGATATCCACGTCGGACTTCACCAGCTTCTGGTAAGCGTCGAACCCGGTGAAGCAGGCGTCCGGCGTCACCTTGATTCGCGGCTGAATGGAAGCGACCAGGTCCTGTGCGGTCATCTGCCGCGGCTGGCCATCGCGCTCGACGGTAATGCCCGCGTGGTGGCCGAGGGCCTTGGGATCGCGCAACTGGGCGAGCGAGCTATCGAGGTGGTCCGGAAACAGATCGGCCATAGCGACAAGCTCGACGTTCTCGTTGCCGGTTAGCGTATCGACGATCGCAGCCGTGCCGCGCCCGCCGCATCCAACGATGCCGGCCCGGAGTTTCTCCTTGCCCGCGCCGCGAACGAGGTGCGGCTGGAGAAACGTGAACGCCGAGGCGCCGGCGGCCGTGGTCTTGAGTAGAGACCTTCTGGAAATCGGGTTGGTTCGATCCTGCATGATGTAGGCAATGGTACTCCCGATCCGCGCCGGACTCAAGCAGGATCACTTCGCGGGCGCCGCAGCCATAGACTCCACCTTCAGGACTTTAGCGGCCGCGTCATAGGTCCCGACGATCTTTACCTTCTGGCCGGCGAACTTCTCGGGCCCCTTCTGATCGCTCAGAGTGTACACATTCTTGCCGTCGTAAAGCACATACTTGGCGCCATACTTCACGCACGCGATCACACACTTCGAATCGGGCTTGAGGCCCATCGCGGAGTGGTCCGGGCCGCACATCGAATCCGTGATGACGCCAATAAACGTCTGTGGACCGGCTGCCGCGGCAAGCAGGACACCGGCCATCGAGAGCAGAGCTAATTTGGTCATGGGTATCGGCACCAACCATTCTAATCGCAGGCGGACCGCCGGAGTTCGATTCGGAGATCCCTTGCGTGGCGCCAACCCGCGGGTGGAGGCCGCTCAGTTCATCATCGGCTCCGGCAAGCGGATGACCTTCTTCTGGATAGCGTACTGCACAAGCTGGGCTTTGTTGTGAATGTCGAGCTTCCGCATGAGGTTGAATTTGTGAGCTTCGATGGTTTTGACGCTTAGATCGAAGCTGCCGGCGATCTCTTTCACAGACTGACCTTCGGCCAGCAGTTTGAGGACCTCGCGCTCGCGCTTGGTGAGCGAGCCGAAACGGGGTTCTCGAATGGGAGAACGGCCCAGAGCGCGATAGCCGTCTACCAGGCGCGTGAGCAGGCGCGGACTCAAGTAGCTGCCGCCGCGCCCCACTTCGCGGATGCCCGTGATCAGTTGATCGGCTTGGGATTCCTTCAAGATGTAACCGCTCCCCCCGATTTCGACGCACTCCGCCAGATAGTCTTCGTCGTCGTACATCGAGAGGAAGACCACGCGGGTCTCCGGCCTGTCCTTGCGAATCAGACGGGTGGCCTCGAAGCTGCTCATGCCGCTCATTCCGATGTCCATGAGCACGATGTCGGGCCGTAGCTGGTGCGCCAGCGCCACCGCCTCGGACGCGTTGGAGGCTTCCCCGGCCACTTCCATATCGGACTCGAGCGAGAGCAGGGTCCGGATCCCTTGCCGGAACAGAGCGTGATCGTCAGTAAGCAGTATGCGCGTTTTTGTCATGGTCTACCCACCCTGGCCGAGACTTGCGGCAAATCCAGAACGACCGCGGCGCCCTTGCCTGGGGCGCTGCGGACGGCGAGCGTTCCGCCCATGAGCGCGGCCCGCTCGCGCATGCCCGCCAAACCGAATGCCATCGGCTTGTTCTTTACCGTATTCGTACAAAAGCCCGCGCCGTTGTCGGCAACGCGCAGCCTGATTCTCTTATCGGCGGACCGGAGCGAAAGGTTTACGCGAGTGGCTTGAGAGTGTTTGGCGCAGTTTTGCAGACTCTCTTGCGCAACCCGGTAAACGGCTTCCTCCTGCTGCCGGGATAGGCGCTCGCACGGACCCGAAATCCGCACCCGCAATTCACAGCCGTGCGCCTTGAGGAATCTCTCCCCCAGGTGACGCAGCGCCGCCTTCAGACCGAGGCGCTCCAGCACGGCGGGGCTGAGAGCCGCCACCACGCGGCGCAATTCCGCGATGGTCCGCTCGGCCACCTGGCGCGCAGCCCGCAGACGCGCGGCCATGGCCTCGGGAGCTTCACGCTCCAGCATCTCCAGTTCCAAGCGCAGAAACAACAGGCTCTGCCCGGTCTCATCGTGCAGCTCGCGGCCGATGCGGCGCCGCTCGTCCTGTTCGGCGCGCAACGCATCGACGTGCAATTGACGCACTTCGCCCTCCAGCTTGGCCCGCTCCATGGCCTCCCAACACCGCTTGGCCGCGGCGCCGAGCAGAGCCAGCTCGCGCGGCATCCAACGATGCGGCGTTGCAAAGCCGAACTGGAGCGCCGCCGCGCCCCGCACCGGGTAGGACCAATATGAGGCAAAGCCGCGATGTAACAGCTCTCCGGACACCAGGCGCTCGTGCGGATCGCCCGGCTCGATGTAAAGCGGGCGCGCCAAATCCTCCGCGCCGGCGCCACCGGCCGGTAACAGACGGCCGGCGCGCGCCTGTACCGCCCGGGTCAGGACGCGTACGAACTGGCGCAGCATATCCGGCAAGCCGGCAGCCTCGGCTTCGGCCCGGTAGAGGCCAAAAAAGGCCTGAGCCTCAGCCTCGCGGACCGCGTAAAAAGCGCGGCTCAGTGCGAGGACCGTGGCAAGCTGGAGCTGCTCGCGCGCCGGTTGAAAACTGTCCCCCAATGCGTGGCCGAGAAGCGCGCCGAAGCCTTCGAGCGCCGCGTACACCTGGTCCGGCGGCAGAATCAGCTTGGCGAGGCGCCGCCCGCTCCAATCGACCTGCTCGAAGAACCCGGCCAGCGACCGCAGGCGCGAGGCGGCCGCCGGAGTGATCGCAAGCAAAGCCTGGATGCGCGCAAGCTCGTATTCGCGCGGCGGCGTTGGGGCGCCGGCGACCCTGGGCTGGCGCAGCGTCGCGCGAAAGCGCCGGTCCAGCCGGTCCGCCGCGGGCGCGACCGCCTTCAGCATGATCGCGATATGCCGGTGGGCGGCGGGTGTCAGCAATGCATCGACGGTGTCTGCCATGTTGTTTTACCCGCGAATCAGTGCGATACAACCGCTATATCGGCGAAATTGCGGCAAACTTTAGGGGCGCGCCTTAGAAACTGCCTCAACGCCGCGCCGGATCTTGTTAAACTCGGCCAATGAGCGTCGAAACTACGATTGACGTCGCGGATCGGAAGCGGTGGTATCGAGTAGGCGGTCTCGCCGCGCTGGTTCTGGGTATCTGCTACGTCGCAATCATTCCTTTGTACGCCCATGTCGGAGTCCCCCCGAATGGCGGCGGCGAGGCCTGGTTTCGCTACCTTCCTGGGAAGACGACGTTTTGGTGGACGATTCTTGCGCTCTCCGTCTTCACGGACTTTCTCTTCTTGCCCGTCGCGCTTGCCCTCTACCTGGCGTTGAAGGGAGTCAACAGAAACGCGATGCTGCTGGCAACCGCATTCGTGGGCCTGTTTGTCGTCTTGGATCTGGCAATCACCTGGTCGCACTATGCCTCAATCCTGACTCTCTTCCGTGAATACGCCAACGCCGACGACGACGCTCACCGGGCAGGTTACGTGGCGGCTGCCACCTATGCCGCCGCCATGCTATCGTCCCCTCTCGAAATCGTGTACGCCATAGTCACCCTATCGTCGGGTATTCTCGCGACCGGCTTCGTGATGCTAAAGGGACCCTTTAGTAAGATCACGGCCTATTTGGCTTTGGCCACCGGCCTCCTGGGGATCGCTTCGCTGACGGGCCTCAGTCCGATGATTATCGGCAACGCCGTCTTTGCTACGGTGTGGCTTTTCTTTGCAGGCCACCGACTCTACCGGCTCGAATGACCTACTTCAGTCCTGCTAAGGAAGGCCCCCGGGAAACCGCGTGAGTCGCTTCATACCCGGTGATCCTCCTTTTCGATATCGTTCAATTCGTCAATCTCACGCTGGAGTTCGAGCCGTTCTCGCGATCTGACCATGAAGTAACCAATTATCCCGGCGACGAGGCAGATCAGGAACGGAAGTCCGTTCGGAAAAATGCCGCGCTCCGCCGTCCCAGCCATTGCCAGCGCCAGAATGAACGTTCCCATGGCCAGCAGCGGCGGCCAACGGCGTTCACCACGCTGAAGATCGCGGTGCTGGCGCCGATCCCCAACGCCAGCGCGACCACGGCCGTCATGGTGAAACCCGGCGCTCGCGATAAGTTCCGCGCGCCGTAGCGCACGTCCTTCCAGAGATGCTCGATCCGGACGAAGGACCGCGCCTCGCGGTGCAGTTCCTTGGTCTGTTCGACGCCGCCGTAGGCGCGGCGCGCCGCCAGCCGGGCTGCATGCGCAGACAAGCCGCGGCGCTCGAAATCTTCCTGCAGCAGCGCAAGATGGGACTCGATTTCGCGGGCCAGTTCGCCTTCCGCGCGCGCTCCGCGGAACAGATTGACAAGGCGGGCAAGAGAGCGGCGCATCGGCTAGGCCCCTTCGGAAAGCAGCTTCTCGACCAATCCGGACATCCGCCGCCAACGGCGCGTTTCCTCGGCCAGCGCCTTCTGTCCCCGTGGGGTAATGGCATAGAACTTCGCCTCGCGGTTGCTCTCCGTCTTGCCCCAGACGCCCTTGATCCTCGCCTGCTGTTCCAGCCGCACCAGCGCCGGATAGAGCGTGCCCTGGTTCAGATGGAGCAGATCGCCGGAAACCTGTTGCAGCCGCGTGGCGATCCCATAGGCGTGCTGCGGGCCCATGGTTTCGAGCGTCCGCAGCACGATGAGATCGAGCGTTCCCTGTAGTACGCCAACCCGGTCCGAATCTTCACTTGGCATCCAAGTAGACCCTCGGACTCACTATGAAGCACTTTCACTTGATTGTCAAGTGCAGAAGGGCGCTAGAATAGTGAAATCCTGGATCCCAGATGAAACCTCTGGTTGAGACGGTGCTGTTGATGGGCCTTTCGTCGTGCGTTTGTTTCGGCCAATCGGTTCCCGGCGGGCCCGAGTTCGAGGTTGTCTCGATCAAGCCGGCCGGCTGGGTCGGCGCCGGGTTTCAAGTGTCCTACGATCCAGGCAGGTTGACCGTTCGCAACGCGTCTCTGAAGAGCCTGATCGAGTTGGCCTACCGCGTGAAGGACTACCAGATTTCGGGCGGGCCGAAGTGGCTGGACTCCGCAAGATACGACATCGAGGCGAAGCTTCCGGCAGGGTCGGCTGCAGGCTCACACAGGCCGATGCTGCAGACTCTGCTGAGCGAGCGATTCCAGCTCAAGCTGCACACCGAGACCAAGCCGCTCGGGATTTACGCCCTCCGCGTCGCCAGGAATGGACCGAGGCTGCAGGCTGCCAGGGGCGAACACGGCGATACCTCCGTAGGACAGCGCCGAATCGCAGCCAAGGGCATTTCCATGGTCGAAGTGGCCGAAGCCCTGTCGAACGTACTTGACCGTCCCGTTGAGGACAAGACAGGCATCGCGGGCCGCTTCGATATCCAGTTGCAGTGGTCGCCCGACGAACGAGAACCGGGCACGCTCAAGCCCGGAACCACGGCCCCATCGGAGGATAGCGCCAGACCATCGGCATCGGACGCTGCCGGACCCGGGATTTTCGCGGCTCTCGAAGGGCAACTTGGATTGAAACTGGAAGCTGCGAAAGCACCCGTTGAGATACAGGTCATCGATCACGCGGAGAAACCGTCCGGGAACTAGCGCCTACCGGCCAGCCGGCCGCGCCAGCACACGCACGCTCACAATCGCGAATGGCGATAGGTCCACATCCACCCCGCCGCTCGATGCGGTGGTCTCGCGCAGGTTGTCCTCGGCGGCGTTGCACAGCCAGGCTCGCGTAAACTCGATCAAGCCCGAAGAAATCCGCGCCTTGGCCGTATGGCCGGCCGTCTCCAGCAGACGGGCGATGTAGCCATTGCCATCCTCGGCCGGTTTGAACGTCTCCAACTCCACGCCGTCGCCGCCCACGCCGAGGAAGCTCGCGGGCGTGGCCGGCAGCGAGCCGCGCAGTCCCCGCTTGTCGTTTCCCCCCAGCTCGCCGGTTTCGAGCGGCGTCAGCGACTCGCGTCCCAAGCGGCTTAGGGCCGCCGGGTCCAGCGTGGCCCCGCTCGTGATCACGTAGCGAAACGTGAACTCGCCGCTCTGCACGCGCGGAAAATTCGTATGCCAGTAGTTGTTCAACGCATAGGAAAAGATGGTGGACGATTTCGGCTCGAACTTCTCCGGCCATAAGCCCCGGTTGATGTCGCCGAACGTCACCAGCGGCGCATCGACGGGGATCACCGCGGCCGCGATTCCGCCGCCGCTCACGCTCGACCAGTGTCCCCCCGTGTACCATTCGCGGCAGCCGCCGGCGAGTTCGTCGCGCGCCGGGTTGACCGTTCCGTTCTGGCCCTCGTACTCGAACTGCGGCTGCGTCGCCGCGAAGGGAAACGCAAAGTAGACGGCCTCCTTGACGTTTACCGGGTCCTTTTGGAAGCGATTGACAATCTCAATCTTCTTCTCCCCGTGGAACAGCCGGATCTCCACATCGATCCGCGGCGCGTGCAGCCCGCTTACGCGGTATTGCAACTGCTGTCCCCACGGCGTTTCCGTCGCGGTCGCCTCGGTGGCGGCCTCCGCGGGGCTGACCGTCAGCTTCGCGTTCGGCAAGTGCTCGGAAATGTGAATCAGCCGGCTATCGTCGCCGCCCGCCACGTACACGTATTGGCCAAGCAGGTACGGACTTTTTGAATCGACCAGCTCGCGGCCGGCCTGCTTGTCGAATACGCTGGAAACGCCGCCGCGATGCGGGTCGATAGTTACGCGGTAGAACTCGTTCTCGATGGCGTTTGCGGCCTTAGGTTCGGGCGCCGGCGGCGCAGCCTGGCCGCCTTGCATCCGGTAGACGCGATACCCCATCGCCGGCACGCGGCTGGCCAGGAATCGCACGCGCCGATATCCTTCTCCCGCCCGCAGCCGTTCGAGCGCCGCGGGCTGGCCGGTTTCGGTATCCACCAACTGCACGCCATTTGAGAGATCCATTTCCACCAGGCCGCTGCGTTCGTGGCCGAGCGAATTGAAAACCACCATGGCGGGCGGCTCGATACGTATACTCTCCAGCAGTCGGCTCATGGATTCCTGCGCGATCCAATGCGCTGTCTCGCGGGCGTCGGCGACGTGGAAATGCTTGGTCTCCGTCTGGCGGACGGTCTGCTCGCTCTCCGGCCGCGAGTAGCCGCCCGAGGACGTGTAGGTGTGCTCGGCGTAGAGCGCCAAATCGCGCCACAGAGTCCGCAATCCTTCGAGCGGCGGCGCCCACTCCGGCTGTTGGATGGCGGCCACCGAGGACAGCTTTTCGACCGACAGCGTGCGGCTTTCCGTCTCCCGGTAGAGAGCCGCGAACTGCGAGTCCGTGCCGATGCCGTCCTCCCAATAGGGGCCGAAATCGCCGCGGACGGTTTCGAGCTGGTCCCCGAACCTCTTCTCGACCGCCTCGAAATAATCGCGGAAAGTCGCCAGTTGCAGGCGCGGAAAAGCGTACTTGGCATTCCAGGAGCGGACGAATTCGCCCTCGCCGGGAATCAGATCGGTATTCTCCAACTGGCTTCCGAACATCAGGATCGTGTCGGGTTTGTAGTCCGGCGATTCGAAGGTCTGAAAGAGTGTGGGCAGGCCGTCGCGGCATCCGGCCTCGCGCGGCGGCAGGCCGCATACGAACCAAAGCTGCGAGTACTGGCGCGTGTACGCCATCAGCACCTTGGCGCCGTCGGGGCCTTGCCACCAGAATGGCGAGCGCGTCTGCCAGCGTCCCAGGAGCGGCTGCGGGCCGCGGTCGTCATTGGCCCCCGCGGCGAAATACTTGATGCCGGCGGCGCTCAGCACGGATGCGTAGCTCCAGGGATAGGCAGGCACATCGGTGATGTTGGCGTAGTCGGTCTTGTTGCCCGCCGAGGCATTGAGCGCATGGCCGGCATAGGTCGAGCGGATCAGCGTCTCCAGGCTGGCGCCGCCCGCCATCAGGTTGGCGTACTGCGCCGGGATCGAGATCCGGCCCGCGCGCACGGTGTCCAGAAACTCCTTCTGCGCCGCCGGTGAGCGCGTGCGCAGGTACTGCTCCGCCAGCCATGAACCATCGAGCGAGAAACGCATGTCGGAGTCGCGGCGCATCTCTTCCAGCAGGCGATCGAGGTTGCGGTTCTGCAATTCCTCGATCTTCGGCTGGTAGTCGGTGAAGCCGATATCCAGATGGGTGTGCGGAACCACGTAGACCGTCAACTTGCGTTTGGGAGCGATGCGTTCGGCGCTCGAATAGGTCTTGCCGTCGATCGACAGAACGGCGCGCGCTTCCGAGCCGGCCGCGAACTCCGGAACCCGGAACTCGAAACGCTGCTGGCCGAAGCGCGCGGGCGCCAGATCGGCGTGGTATTGCGCGCCGGCCAGCGTCAGCGCGAGAATGCCGCGGGCGGCGGCGGCCGTGGTGGTGACGGTCGCCGCGATCAGCTCGCGCGGCGCGCCGTTCTCGGTGACGAAGAAGTAAGAGGGTTCAATGGATACGGCGGGATCGGCAGCCGATGGACCTGTGCGCAGCAGCGCCAGCGCATCCCACGTGATTTGCGAATCGCCGTTTTCGTCCGCCACGTCGTCCACGGCCGTGATGCGCAGTTGGTTATCGCCCTGCCGCAGCGCGCTCGCCGGGATGGGGACGCGCTCCCTGGCTTCGGCGCAAATCGGCGAATCGGCCCGTCCCTCGGCATGGTAGCTCAGCCGGCGGTCGATGTATGCCGCGCCCTGCGCGCCGTTCAGTTCGAATTCCAGATGGGGCACGCGCGAATTGGAGGCCATGATGGCCAGATCTAGCTCATACCGCCCGCTGGGAGCCTGGTCCATCCGGAACCGGATGGTACGCGAGTGCGTCTGCGGGCCGGCGTTGGCGTTGAGAGTGCCCGATTGCGACGCCGGCCAGCGTCTTGCAGCATCGGGCGCGTTGGCATCCACTTCGACCGGTTGACCGCCCACGCGTCCGCCGAACTCGGCCGACGTGTGGTCGAACGTCCCGATGCGCCAGACGGTGGTTTCCTGGCTACGGAGCGGCAGGCCTAAAACCGCCGTCAGCAAGGCAAGATGGATCGGCAACCGTGTCATAACGGGGGATTCTAGCATCTCTCGTGGGGCGCGGAACCTTCACGCTTCGTTTATCGAATTGAAACAAATCAGGGCGACCATGTTCGTAGGAGGACGTTGCGCGTGAAGCAGCCGGCATGAGGGTCTGCGTTCTGTGGCTGTGTATGCTGGCCGCCGGCAGCGCGGACCAGACATCCCCGGAGGCGCTGATCGAAGCCGGCCACTGGAAGAAGGCCCGAGCGCTGGTGGAAGCGCGCATCCGGGCGAACCCTCGGGACGCAGCGGCGTGCTTTCTGCTCTCGCAGGTGCGGGCTGCGTTTGGAGACCGCGAATCGCCGCTGGCGTTGGCGGAACAGGCGGTCGCGCTCGATGGCAACGTAGCCAAATATCACCGGCAGCTCGCCGAAGCGTTGGGCGTCACCGCGCAACACAGCGGCATGGTCCAGCAGTTGATCCTGGCGCGGCGCTTCAAGAAGGAGATTGACGCGGCCCTCGCGCTCGATCCTCGCGATCCGCAGGCCCTCCGCGATCTGATGGAGTTCTACCTGCTAGCACCCGGCATTGCGGGCGGCGACAAGACCAAGGCGCGTGAGACCGCCGTCCGAGTCGCGGCGGCCGGCCCGGCGGAAGGCTACGCGGCGCAGGCCCGGCTGGCGGAATCGAACGGAGAGCGCGGCCGGATCGAGGGCCTGCTTCAACACGCGGTGGCATCCAGTCCGCGGGACTACAAGATGCGGATCTCGCTGGCCGAGTTCTACCTGTCCGCGGAACACCGGGACCTGGCGAAGGCCGGCGAACAGGCCTCCGAAGCGATCCGGATCGACCCGGAGCGCGCCGCCGCTTATGCCGTCCTGGCGCGGTGCGACGCGGCCGGCGAGAAGTGGAGCGATCTCGATTCCACGCTGGCAACGGCCCGAAAGGAGTCGCCGGACGATCTGGTCCCCAACTATCGCGCCGCGGAGGTTCTGCTGGAGGCCAATCGAGACCTGGACCGCGCGGTTACCTGCTTGCGAGCGTACCTGAGCGCGGATCCCGAAGGAAACCAACCGACGCTCGCGGAGGCGCACTGGAAACTGGGCCTGGTCCTCGCGAAACTGGGCCGCGCCCACGAAGCGGCGGCGGAGTGGCGCGAGGCAGTGCGGCTCGATCCGGAGTCGCCGGCGGCTCGCGATTTACGGAAGTCCACAAACTAAAATGAGGCAGGCGAAAGCGCCTGCCCCACCTTGCCTGCCGCACCTTCGGCGGGGCGCCCCACCTGGCTCAGAATATCAGCTTGAGCGCGAACTGGCCTTGCCGCGCCGGGAACGTGGTGCGGATAGTCCCGAAGGCGGCGTTGGTTGTCACGGTATTCGGTATCCCGAAATTCGTGTGGTTCAGGACGTTGAAGAACTCCGCCCGGAATTGCAGCCTGGCCTGCTCGCGGATGCGGAAGTTCTTGTCGATGGAAGCATCCCACTGATCGAAGTTGGGAGCGCGGAACGAATTGCGGCCCACGTCGCCGAACGGCGCCGTGGCCAGCGGAGTGCTGAACGTGTACCCCGCGAAAAAGGTGTTCAGCATGGCCGAGCGGCTCTGGCTGGCGGCGGTTCCGGTAACGTTCGGGCGCAGGTACGGCTCACCGCGATAGTCGTTCGAGAGGGAGCTGATTTCGGCGGCCGACCCGCTCGAAACGTAGGACACGTCGATCGGCGTCCCCGTGTGAGCGGTGTTGATGGTGTTGATCTCCCACCCTCCCACAAACGCATCCACCACGGGATTCAGATTGGAGCCGAATTGGCGCCCCTTGCCCACGGGAAGCTGGTAGACCACGCTGGTGACGTTATTGAGCTTCACGTCGAAGCTGGAGGGTCCCTCTTCCAAGGCCAGGTTGTGGATGTTCTGCGGATTGGCCTGGTAGTAGCCCGCGTAATATTCGAGCGCCTGCTCGGAATCGCCCATCGCCTTGCCCCAGGTGAACGAGTTGAGGAGGTATAAGCCTGTGGTGAGACGGTGCTCCACTCGGGCCGAGAGACCGTTGTAGTGATTGATGCCCACCGGATCGAGCCACGTGATCGGGCCGAAATTCGGTATCGGCAGGCGGGCGGCGTAGGTCAGGCACCCGGATGTGATCGCCGGCGGGTTGCAGGTGGCCGTGACCGCGTTCGGAACCGCCTGATTGTAATCGGCGATAATCGGAACACGCTGACTGTGGTTTCCGTTGTAGGAGAGTTCCAATACGGTGTCTTTGGGGAGTTGGCGCTGCACAGAGAGGAACCAGTTTTGGATGTACGGCCACTTGCTGTCCGGCGGGGTGTAGACGACGTTGGAATTGGCCGAATTGAAGGCCGCCGGGCTGGCGATGTTCGTGCTGAAGCTATTCAGAGTGGTGAGGAACGTCGGTGACAGCGGGTTGGACTGGCTGAGAACTCCGAACAGCGCCTGCGGAGCATTGATCCCCTCTTCCGCGCTTCCGACACGGTTGAAGAACGTGTAGCTGATCCCGTATCCGCCGCGGACCACTGTCTTGGGGTCGACGCTATAGGCGAAGCCGAGCCGTGGCCCATAGTCCTTGTAGTCGGGGTGGACCAGACCGCGGTTAAAAAGGCTGCCGCTGGTGGCTACGTCCATGGAGTTTGTCGCCGGGTTGAAATTCGAGTAGTTGTTATCGCGCTCATAGAGCGGGGACGCGAACTCCCACCGCAGGCCGACGTTCAGCGTGAGCTTGGGGCTCATCCGAAAGTCGTCCTGAAAATACAGCGAATGGACGAATTGGCGCAGGTTGATGACGGCATAGCTCCCCAGATTCACCTGGTTGGGAAGGCCGAACATGAAGTCCGCCAGGCTGTAGCTGGTGGAGTCGCTGGCGATAGCGCAGCCGGTGGGCTGGCCCAGTTGCGCGCACGTGGGCTTGCTGAATGCCCCGCTATAAGTATCCTGGCCGTAGAGCGGATTGGTATCCAGAATCTCAGTGCGGACGTACAGGTATTCATAACCCATCTTGAGGGAGTGCCTGCCCACGACCTTCGAGTAGTTGAGTTTGGGATCCCAGGACGTGGGGTTTTGGAACTGCGGATTGCTGGTCTGGCGCCCCAGGGCGGTCAGTCCGGTGATGGTCTGCGTGTCGATTCCGCCGGTGAGACTGGGGGTGGTCGGCAGACCTTGAAAGCCGCCGAACATGGCTGACATGCTCGGGCCGCCGACGTATGGCGGTTCCTTGCCGCCGAGGATATGGGAGAACCCCAGGCGAGCTTCGAAGAGAGAGCTCGGCGTAACGGTCCAGGTGTAGCCCGCGGAAGCGTTTTGATCGACCACGTGAATGTAGCCGTTGCCGTCGCCGCCGGAGGGGCCGGTCAAGTCCGGCGCATAATACTGCAAGTCCTTGCGCTGGCTGTAGCGCAGGAACGCCGTCATGCGGTCATTGATCTGGCCATCCATCTTGGCATCGAACTTGTCGCCGTAATCGCGGATGAGCAGCAGGGCTTCGTCGTTGTTGGAGCGGCCGGCGCCGGTGGTCGGCGGCAATGCGGCGAGGACCGCGGCGGCGAACGGATTCAATTTCGCGATGGGGATCTGCGTGTTGGCGGGGTAAACCGTGCCTGTGAGCGGGTCGACAACCGACACGGGCAGGATGCCTTGACGATCCGTCGCATCGGGGATGGAGTCGAAATTGAGATAGCGCTGCAACTGGCGGAAGCCCTCGTAATCGGCGAAGAAGAAGAGCTTGTTCTTGACGAGGGGCCCGCCAATGGTCGCGCCGAACTGGTTGCGCTGCAGGGTGGGTTTCACGAAAGCGCTCGGGCTGAACAGGAAGCCGGTGGCGTTGAAGTCCGTGTTGCGTACAAACTCATAGGCCGAGCCGTGAAACTCATTGGTTCCCGATTTCATCACGGCGCTCACCACCGCGCCGCCCACGCGCCCGTACTCGGCGCTGTAGTTGCTGCTGATAACCTTGAATTCCGAGATGGCATCCGGCGACAACTGGACCAACTGGGCGGAATAGCCCTGATTGCTGGTCCCATAGGCATTGTTATCCATGCCGTCCAACAGAAAACTGTTATAGGTGCTGCGCATCCCGTTGACGTTGAAAGCGCCTTCCCGCGGCGTGCCGCTGGCCGAGAAGGTGGCCGATATGGGAGACTTCACGGCATTCGTGGACAAGAGCGCCAAGTCGGCATAATTACGGCCGTTGAGAGGAAGTTCCGCGATCTCGTCCGTGCCGATCACCTGGCCGTGCTCGCTCGAATCCATCTCCAAGAGCGTGGCCGCGCCCTTCACCTCCACCGATTGGGTCACGGCCCCAACGTGCATCGCGGCATCCACGCGCTGGCGTGCGTTTACGTTCACCTCCACGTCCGTGGTTGTGAACTTCGAGAATCCCTCTTGCTCCACGGTCAGGGAGTAACGACCTACGCTCACGTTGAAAAAGTCGTAGTCCCCATTCACATCGGTCGTGGATTTGGCCTGAATCCCGGTATCCAAGTTGGTTAGGGTGACGGCCGCCTTGGCGATGACCGCGCCGGATGGGTCCCGCACCGTACCGAGGACTTCGGCGGTTTCGAACTGCCCGAAAAGCAAGGGAGCGCAAAGGGCGCACCCCAGCAACACTACGCGCGTCAGAAGGCCCTTCATTTTTGTGTGGTTCCTCTCGATTTGGTAAGGTAACAGGCGCGTATCGCGTTAGGTTTACAGCCCGGTTAATAATCGGTTACAGGTCCCTGGACCTAACGGGGGCCGGGGGAGCCGGCTTCGCGACGCATCTCCTCGTGCTGCTTGCGGAGGACGCGGGGGTCGTCCATCTTGGGACTGTCGGGGGCCGGATCGAGCGGGTCTTTCACTCGGGTGGGATCGAAGAGCGAGGCATCCGCCGGCAACACCTGGTACGACGCGAAATCCGGTTCGCCTCCGAAGCAATCGCCAAGATCGGAGGCGGCCGCGTCGAACAGATTGAGCGGCGGCAATCCCAACAGCCGGAACACAGTCTTCAGCAGTCCGGGAAAGCTGGAGTTGACGTGCGACACATAGTTCTTCTTCGCGTACGGGCTGATGGCCAGGGCAACGGTGCGGTGCGAATCGACGTGATCCACGCCGCCCTGCGCATCATCCTCCGTCACGAAGATGGCCATCTCTTTCCACCAGGGCGTGTGCGAGAGATACTCGACGATGCGCCCCAGAGCGTAATCGTTGTCCGCGACGTAGGAGGCCGAGTATGGATACCCATCCGCCGGGCGTACGCCGGCCATGTGGTCCTGCGGGAGGTGAAGGAACAGGAAGCGCGGCAACGGCTCGCCGCCCTTCACGTACCTGGCCTCCACCTCCGCGATGAACTGCGCGGCGCGGTATTGGTCCGGGATGTTCATATTGAATTGGGGATAGGTGCGCGAGGTGTTGCGGTACAAAGGGTCCGGCATGGGCACGTTGGTGAGGTAGCGCGCGCCGGTGGGCTTCTCGCCCGCGTCTTCCACCACGCCCGCCAGCTCAAAGCCCTCGCCGTAGTTGCGGAACGGGATTCCGTAGCGCTCCAGATGATGCCAGATGGTTCCCGCTTCGAGCTGCTCCTCGGGATGCACGGAAGAATCCGAGCCGGGAAACTCCAGGCGGCCCGGCGCGGTGGTGGGGAAGCGGAACTCCTTTTCGCCGCCGTAAGCCGCCATCAGCGTGGTTTCGGTCCAGGCGTTCGGGTAAGATCCAACCAGCCAGTGGTGGCCGTCCACGCTGACTTCGGAATCGGCATAGAAATTGTCGCTGAAGGCGAAGCGCTCGGCCAGCGCGTGATGGTTCGGAGTGACATTGACGTTGGTCAGCGTGGGAAGTGACGGAGCACGGCGGTCCGGGCGTACCGCGGCGGCGCGGCCGAAGCGGGCCAGCGCAGGCGCGCCCTCTACCGGCCCGTTAGCGGCGCGCGGAATGTCGCCAAACACTTCGTCGTAAGTGCGATTCTCTTTGACGATCAGCACCACATACTTGATTGCGGCGGGCAGGGGCGGCGCGGCTTCGGGGGCAGGCGCGAGGCCCGCGTTCGCCAGCACGCGCGCGGTGAGCGGCGGCAGGTCCTCCGTTTTGGGCATGGCGAATACGGAGATAGAGCCGCGCCGCAGGGTTCCTTGGAACGTGCCGCGCAGCGAGGCGGGATCGCTGTTCGGCCCCGTGCCGTTGCCCTTGGCGTTGACCGCGTATACGACGCCTTCACGGACGGCCACGCGCGAAGGGAACCACCCCGCGGGCACGTGCCCGACGAGGCGCTTCGCACGCGCGTCGATCACGCCGATGGCATTGATGCCCGCTTCCGCCACCAGCAATTGCCGCTCAGCGGGGTCGTAGGCCAGGCCGATGGGCAAGGCCCCGCGCAGGGTCTCCAGCCCCGGGATGCGCAGCGCGATGGTTGCGGTGACGCGGTTGGCGCGCGGGTCCACCACGGTGATGGAATCGTTGTGCCCGTTGGAGACAAAGACGGAATCGCCTCCCACGGTCACGCCCGATGGGCTGCTGCCGCCGGCGGAATCCTTGCCGAATGGCAAGCCTGTGCGGATGAGCGCTTCCAGGCGCGGGGAGGCTGGGTTCGCCAGGTCGACCACGGCCAGCGAATTGGATTCCGGCACGTTGGGGTCTCCCAACCCCGGTACATCCACTGGGCCGCTCGCCGTTTCGATGCGCGCGCCCGACCTCGATTGCTCCGACGGGAATCCGAAGGCGGGGAACGGCAGGCCCGTTTCGAGCGAACGCTTCGGGTCTGCGTCAGGAACGGCGCGGTACTCGAACATCCCGATGTTGGTGACGTAGGCCTTGCGCCCGTCGGCCGAGAGCGCGATGGCAAAAGGCAGCCGCCCCAACTTCAGCGAGCCGGCGATGCGCCGCTTGCGTATGTCGACCGCGACCAGGCGGAAATTGGCTTGATCGACCACGTAGAGGAAGCCGCGCGCTGGGTCGAGCGCGAGATCCCCGGCATAGCTATCCTCAAAGCCGCCCTGGTTCAGGTCGAAGGCAGCCTTCTTGGCGCCGGTCAGAGGATCGATTAAGCGCACGCGGCCGGTCTCGCCTTCGGAGACGTAGAGGGCGTCGTCGCCGTCGAAAGCCAGGCCCATGAAGACGGAGTGCCAGTCGTCTTCCTCCGGCTCGGCGGCGGAGCGGCTCGGTTTGGGCGGGGCCACGATCTGGCGCGAGACCCACTCGCCGTTTTCCTGGCGGAGTACGGTCAAGGAATATCGGTCCGGGCCGCCATTGGCGGAGACGACCAGCTTGCCGCTGGGGCTGATTGCGATGCCGAAGGGTCCCGGCCCGGTGGGATACTGCCGGCCCAGGGGCGTCACCAACCGGCCGCCCGGCAGGATGGCGTCTCCGTCGGGACCTTTGTTGGCTGGGCGGAGGCCGGCGGGCGCGCGATAATCGGCGGCCGAGAGGAGGCCGGCGAGGAGAAGGAGAGGGAGTGCGCGCATGGCGGTCACTGGTTCGAGCCGGCAGGCGCGGGGCGCGGAACGATGGGGCGCACGTTCGTGGGCATCACGCTTATCGTATGCCATGGCGGAGGGGCGGAGCCAAGGGCCGAATCTTTCCCGGGCAGTTCCGACGTGGACAAGCCCTGCATTTTGTGCGACTTCGGAGGGAATTGGGTTCGTTTGGCGAAACCTGCCGGAGCGGCATTGGGTTCGTTTGGTGTGGAGGGCGTAAGCCACGACGCGGGGCGCCCAGCGGGACGGGAATTGGGTTCGTTTGGTGCATTTGTGCTGAACGAAGAAAGAAGGCGGGCGGTCCCAGTGGGCGCCGGCCCGTTTGGTTCTTGTGGGTGTGCGGTCTCTGCCCGGTTAGAAATCGCACGATTGGCGGCGAATTTGCCAGGGAAGGCGGATTTCGCGGAATTTGGCATGTGGTTATCCCTTCGCTTTCAGGGTCGCACGGAGGAAGTGTCGGTCTGAAGTTCGATCCGGTCAAGTGACGGGAAGGAATGGGGTTGTTTTCTTGGGTCGGCCGTGACTGGCGGGCGAACCTGTTCTACCTGTGGACCACCTTCTCAGGTCTGCCCCCCAGGCTTCCATTGGCTCTGGAAGCAGCTTTCTTGGCTCGGCTGGTCGACTCGCCGCCAACCTGGCCTAATCTGGACGCCATCCTTGTCACGCTTCCCGGATGGGGACTTGGCGGGAGTCTGGGTTCCGCGCCGCGTGTGTCACCAACCGCGTCTCCCTGTTCTTGCTCGGTCGTCGTTGTCTAGCCGGCTGAATTCAGCGACGATCCAGGCCTCTTCCGTCTTCAGAGCGAGGAGTACCTGACTCGGGACATCGGGATCCGGTCCGCGGCGGCGGGCGCCGACCCTCATTCCGCCCGAGGAGTATTTCGTGCCTATTCCATATCTTGAGTGGAGGTGTATCGACACCTGTGTTACGCCGTCGGTTGCTGTGACCGTGAATTCCAACGTCTTGGGGTCATCCGTAGCAGCCCCGGTCCGTCTGTCTATAAGCCGTCTTGGAACCGCAGTGCGAACTGCTGCACACAGTGCAGCTATGTCAACGTCCACACCAGGGGCCACATTCACAGTCCCACCGGCGGGGGCGGCCATCATAATGTTCTCTCCTGCATCCGTACTCTTCCTCTCACACGACTAGTATCATTTATGTGTGACTGGCCCACCCTCGTCGCGGTGGACAACAGTGTCATGCAGCAGACGTTCTGTGAGCCGGTGACGTAACAATCCGCACAGGTCGGCGCGCCGGCGGCCGATCTGGCGACCATCGCCGCCATCCGCCACGTCTCCCACAAGGGGACTTCGAGGGCCTTTGGTGGTTGGAAGGGGATTTCGCGCAAGTTATGGTGCGAAAGATGTGCGGGCAAACCCGAACAGTGCCGGACGGGTCGGATAATGGGGAGGACTTCCCTGCGGTTGCCGCTAAATCAGCTCAGCGCCTGCTTTTGGGCCAGCGGCCCGATCAGCGGCAGGAGGACGGTCTTACCCTGATAGGCGGAGAAGATCAGGTAGAGCCACAGGGCGAAGCACGCCAGCCCGAACAAGGGCCACAGAACGCCGGTCAGCAGGCCCGCAAATCCGAACGTGTATAAGACAATGCGGAAGAAAATGCCAATCACAATATCCACCGCGATCACCGCTACGTTCAGAAATATCGACTGGAACGCATGGAACCGAACCGCACGGTTCCGGCTGTAAGGTTCCATCACGAGGAAGACAATACCGGTGATCAACCCCAGCACATAACACAGGGCTGAGGCGACGTTATCCTGCATTGCCCCAGCCACTGGTGGCGGAGGTCCGGCGAGGCCGGGCGTAGGTCCTTCCTGGCCAGGGGCTGCCGCGCCACACTTCGCACAGAACTTGCCTTCCACTGGAGCGCCGCAACTCTGACAAAACGCCATGAAACCTCCTGCACCACGCTATCAGGCATCATTCTTGACCCCAAGGCTGCGCTTCGACCGCAGTCAGAGCCTGCAAGTTCGGTGACCCGGCGCTTACTGGTCCTTCCACCCGGTCTCCACCACTTTGCCGCAGGTGGAACAGCCGCCCCCTTCGTACGCCCGCTTATGATGGGCCGCTTGTGCCTCCGCTTCGGTCAGCCTGACATCGCAGGCCGAAGAGCTGCCGGGCTTAAAACTGTAGCCCTGCTGCGTCAGGTACGCATAAAAGTGATCGAGAACCGATTGGGATGAGGGAGATCCCCATGCTCCATTGGGGCTGCGAGCCGCGGTCCCGGTTTTTTGGAAAACGCCCGTGTAATATGTGTCGATCCCTGCACCGCCTGAGGTTGAGCAGGAGATAAAAAACTGTCCCGAACCGGATGCCCCCGATGGGCTAGACACAGGACTGGGCGCGGGCGCCGCAGAGGCGGTCATGGGTTCGCCGGCAGGCGCGGGCACGGCCGACGCGGTGGTATTCGACACCGGAGGCTGGCTGAGCACGAAGGTCAGCGTGGTTCCCGGAGGCAGCACGACACGCTGGCCCGTCGCAACCGCCGTCACCTTCGGAGGTGCACTCACATGATGCCCAAACCCGCCGAGCATCGAGCCCACCGAGCTCACGGCGCCAGCCGCGGCGCCCTGGGCGCCGGAGGTCACACTCGCCGGGCCGCTCGCCACGGAAACCGCCTGTCCGTTGATGGTCACGGACACGAGCCGCGCGGCGTAACCCGAGCCGCTGTTCGCCAGCGTGACGGCTGCGGTCGCGCCCTGCGGGATAGTGATGCCGTTGCCGGCATCCACCGCTTTCGTTACCGAGGCGCTATACTGCTTGCCGGCGGGATCTTTGCTGGAGTCCACGGCTTCCATCATCTTCACTGCAACTGTGGCGCCCGCCACAGGAGCTTGCGCGTCGAGCGCCTTCGTGGAGGCCATCGAGACCAGAACAGCGGCCACAAGAAACATCGAGAAGATTAGGGGTCCGACGTTCGCTGGGACTTTCATGTTTCGCATCACATTCGTCTCCATTGGAAGTTCTTGACTGGAATAAGGCGTGAAGTGCGCTTGAGCTTCATTTCGCCGCACGCCTTCCGCGCCATTGAATCTCTTATCCTCATCCCCCGAGGTTCACGCTCACACGATACACCGACCCATTCTTCACTCCCAGGAAGCGGAAGGTATGCGAGTCCAGGAAGCGCGCGACATTCGGATTCACTTCCAGAATGTCGTCGTAAACGGGCCCGGTCTTTCCATCCACCGAAAGCGCATAGCCCTTTCCCACTCCCAGCCAGATCATGGTAGCGAAGCGTTTGCTGTCCGGGCTGAACGCCGGAAACTCGTAATTGCCGAGGCCGTGAACAATTTCCTGACCGTCGATGCCGAGCGCATAGCCGGCGCCGCCCGCTAGCTGCGAGACCCAGACCAGCCGCGTTCCGTCGCCGCTAAAGAAGAGCGGCGGAAACTCGACGTCCGATCTGGTTCGGGTGTTGAAGGGAACCGGACCGGTCGCATTCGTGGCCACGCCGTCGCGAACGATCTGGGACTGCGAAAAATTCGCATGGAACGCGTAGGCATAGTGCTTGCCGTCCTCGCTGAAGGTCATCGAGTGGGCGACATACTCTTGGAAGCGCGGGCTCGCCTTCCCATCCACGACCATGTGGAAACCAGTCGTCGGCCCGTACGCCAGGTAGGCAAGGTGGCCGCCAGTCTGGCTGAAGACAAAATACTTGACCGTGCCCTCGCCCTCCATCTCCTGCCCATCGGACACAACGAACTGCGAACTCCGGGTTCCCACATAAAATTCGTGCTTGGAATCGGGACTGAACTGAAACACGCCGATGCTGTCGTAAGCGCGGCCCACCTTTCCGTCAATCACGGCTGCTATGCCTCCGGAAACCCGCCTGGTATAGGCGAACCGCTTCCCATCGGGGCTGAACAAGACGTATGCCTGGGAACCGTTTGACTTTTCGGATGGGTCCAGCACCGGGAAGGGCAGGGCGACGGGGCCAATGTCATGGTCGTCGACGTACAAGTCGTTGGACCCGTTGGGCGAGCCGGGCGTGCCGCCTATGACCGCCGCGTAGCCCACGCGCCCGTTCGACGCGATGGTCATATTCCGAATGGTCCCGCGATGCGCCGTGCCCGGGACGCCATCCGCCACGACAACCTGGTTGCTTCCGTTGCTTCCTCCGTCCGCGGCGATGAAGGCGTAGTGGCTGTCGTCATCGTTCACCAGAAGCGCGAGCACCCCGTCGTGCGCCGGGCCCGGCTTGTCATTTACCACCATGTGCCACTTCCCGTCACTGGTTTGGGCGGCATACACCAGCTTTTCCGCGACAAAGGCGATCTTGCTCATGTCGATCGTGCGATAGGACGGGCTCTTCACTCCATCCAGGAACATGTAGTAGATGCCCTGCTCAAAACTCACAACCGCCACATGCGCTCCGCTCGGGCTGATCACGCACTGGTGCACGAGCGAATTGGTCGCGGCGTCGGGGTTATGAATACGCGACTGGTCAATCGGCTGCACGGATCCGTTCTGGACCCCATTGGCCCCACGCGCGACAGAGGTAATCGTGAACGCCGTCTTGCTATCGCGGACCTCAACCATGTCGTTGCCGCTCTGGGCTACATAAGCCGAGTGCTCTCCATCGGAGCTGAACACGAAGTCAATGGGGTGCTTGCCTATGCCTTGCGCGGCGTGGTCGAATTCAGGGCCGTCCACTCCATCCACGATCATCAGTTCACGGCTGCCGTGCATTGCCGGGACCGCATAATGCCCGCCATCGGGACTCACAACAAACGGATCCGGAAGACCCGGGCCTGCAGGCTTCTTGGCGGGCCCAAGCAGCGTCTCCTGAATGGTGGCAGATAAAGCTCCCACCGACACGGGCTGATTCGCCGCCGGCAAACTCGACGCGCCGGCCGGACCGGCGCCGCCACCGCCCATCGGCGCCGGCGAAGCAGAGGCGGTAAGCGGCTGCCCGCCAGGTACGGCCGGGTTCGATGCCGGAGGCTGGCTGAGCGCGAAAGTCAATGTGGTTCCGGGCGGCAGAACGACTCGCTGGCCCGTGGCCACCGCGGTGGCGCCTGTGGGCGCATTCGTACGATGGCCGAATCCGCCGAGCATGGAGCTCACTGAGCCCACGGCGCTGGTTGCGGCGCCCTGCAGGCCGGAGGCGACGCTCGCCGGGCCGCTGGCAAGGGCAACAGTCTGGCCGTTGATGATCACGGAGGCGAGATGCGCGGAATAGCCCGATCCGTCCCTCGCCAGGGTGACAATCGCGGCTGCGCCCGACGGGATGGTGACGCCATTGCCCGCGTCCACCGCTTTATCGATCCTGGCGCGATACTGCTTGCCTGCGGGATCTTTCCCTGAGTCCACGGCTTCCAACATTCTGACCGCCACCGGCGCGCCGACTGCGGGAGCCTGCGCTTGCGCGTCCCGCGGTTGCCAGGAGGCCATCGAGGCGAGAAGGAAAATCGAGAAGAACCGGGGCCTAAAGTACCCTGCGTTCATTCGGCGCATGACTTCGTCTCCTTTGGAACAACCACTTCGGCCCTGAAGCGCGAAGTACGCTGCGACTTCCATTTCGCCGCACCGCTTTCGAACGGCTGAGCCCTGAACCTCATCCCCCCAAGTTCACCGTCACCCGATACACCGACCCATTCTTCACTCCCAAAAAGCGGAACGTATGCGAGTCCAGGAAGCGCGCGACATTCCGATTCACTTCCAGGAAGTCGTCATACGCCGGCCCGATCTTGCCATCCACCGCAAGGGAATACTTATTCGCGTTCCAGATCATGATGGCGAAGTGCTTGCTGTCGGGTGAGAACTCGGGAAACTCGTACGTGCTGTAGCCGTGGATAATCTCCTGACCGTCGATGCTGATCACATCTTTGCTGACGCCGTCCGACTTCGGCCAGCCCCAGGCCAGCCGCGTTCCGTCGCCGCTAAAGATGAGCGGAGGGAAGTCGATATGCGGCGGTCCGGTTCGGGTGGTGAAGCCGACCAGCGACGGGACGTTCGCGGCCACGCCGTCGCGGACGATCTGGCTCGGCGGGTAACCCACGGTGGTCGCGTAAGCATAGTGCTTGCCGTCCTGGCTGAAGCTCATCGACTGCGCAACCAATCCCCCCTTGAAGGGCGGGCTCGCTTTCCCGTCCACAATCACGCGAGTGCCGGCTTGCGCGGACTTTGCCAGATAGGCATAGCGACCGCCATTCTGGCTGAAGACAAAATTGCTGACCCCATTGGAGTCCTCACCCGGCATCTCTTCCCCGTCATACACAAGGAAAGCCGAGTTTCGATTACCCACATAAAAATAGTGCTTGGAATCGGGGCTGAACTGAAACACGCCGATGCCGTCGTAAGCGCGGCCCACCTTTCCGTCAACCACGGCCGCAAAACCTCCGGCAACCTGTTTGGTGTAGGCGAACCGTTTTCCATCGGGGCTGAACAGGACGTATGGCTGGACGGCGCTTCCTCGTCCGGATGAGTCCACTACCGCAAAGGGCTGTTGGACGGGACCAAGCTCCTGGTCGTCGACGTACAAGCCGGAGCTGCCGACCTGCATCGCCGTCGCGCCATTCACGCGGCCCGCGGTTGTGTAGGCAACGCGGCCGTTCGACGCGATGACCATGTTCCGGATGTCGCCCCGCGGCGCGCCGAGGACGCCATCCACCCCCACGCCCCAGCCGCTTGCGCCCGCTGCGCCGATGAAAGCGTAGTGGCTGCTGTCATCGTTCACCAGGAGATTCTTGACCCCGTCGTATGTCGCCCCCGGTTTGTTATTCACCACCATGTGCCATTTGTGGTCATTGGTCTGGGCGATATAGATCAGATTCTCCGCGACAAACGCGACCTGGCCCACGTCGATGAAGTTGTATGCCGGGCTTCTCACTCCATCGAGGAACATATAAAAGCCGCCCGACTCAGCAGGGTTCCCGGCATGAGCCACAACCGCGACATGATCTCCGCTCGGGCTTATCAGGCACTGATGCCCACCCCCACCAACCTGGTAGCCGGGATTATGAATATGCGCCTGGTCGATCTTCGGCACGGTTCCGGTCGGATCGTGGTTGGGCAAAGGAGTGACGCTGGTAATCGTGAACGCCACTTTGCCATCCCGGACCTCAACCAGGTCGTCGCCAATCTGAGCCACATAAGCCGAGTGCATGCCATCGGAGCTGAACACGAAGTCCATGGCATGGCCGCCCCAGGTATCGCGGTCGAACTCAGGCCCGTCCACGCCATCGATGATGACCAGCTCGCGGCTACCGTGCATCACGGGGGCGGCATAATGCCCGCCATCGGGACTCACAACAAACCCGGCGGCCGGCTTGCTGGGGCCCAGCAGCGTCTCCTGAATGTTGGCAGTCAATGCTCCAGCCGGTACGGGTTGATTCGTCACGGCTGGATTCGCCAAGCTTGCCCCGCCGCCGCCCACAGGCGCAGGCGCAGCGGATGCGGCGGCCGGCTGGTAAGCCGGTGCGGTGGGCGCGCCCGGGTTTGTCGCCGGAGGCTGGCCGAGCACGAATGTCAAGGTGGTTCCCGGCGGCAGCACGACTCGCTGGCCCGTGGCAACCGCCGAGACGCCTGCCGGCGCATTCACGCGACGACCAAACCCTCCGAGGACGGAGTTCATTGCGTTCACGGCGTTTCCGGTTACGTTCTGCGCGGCACCGGTGACGCTTGCCGAACTGCTCGCGACGGCAACTGGCTGGCCGCTGATGGTCACGGAGGCGAGTTGCGCGGTATAGCCCGATCCGCTCTTAGCTAGCGTGACCGCCGCGGCCGCGCCTTGCTCGATGGCCACGCCGTTCGCGCTGACCGGCTTAGCGACCGAGGCGCGATACTGCTTCCCGGCGGGACCATTTGCGGAATCCACGGCGTCGATCATTTTGACGACCACCATAGTGCCTGCCGCCGGCGTTTGTACATCCTGGGCCTGCAGTGCCTGTCTACAGGTCACCGAAGCCGAAAGCAGCAGAGACAAGAGCACAAATCCAAAGTGCGCCGGACCTTTCATTCGGAGCATGTGTGCGCAGACTTGCGGTGGATGCGAGTTATGCCTGCCGGGAGACGGATCGCCTGGGATTGTTGCGGCGGGGGGCCCTGCAAGCACTCGCGTCAACGGCGCAAGGAATCTCGTCATACACCCCTCCGATGGGCGCCAGAGTTCTTGCCCGGGACCAACTTCTCGACGCTCAGTGTCAGGCAGCATATCACAATCCGGCAACCGCTCAGGCTCAAGAGCGTCACCGGAGCGTCCACTAGGTACTCCGCAGTACAATTTTCCGGGGATTTCGCTGCGACGCTTCCCGTACCGCGCATTACAGGCCCGGCCCATTTGACGACTATGCGTGCCGTTTCCGAGTGCGTCAACCGCCCGGACATGGGAGCCTGCGACGCACTCGGGAACTGCGCCAGTCGGCGCTCTGGACGATAGACACCATGGAAACTACGCCCACGCGGTCCCGAAACTCCCGCGCGACCCTTCAGCTTTCGACAGGAGCGCCTAATTGGGACGAGTCCGTTGAACCCCGCATAGGTCTTCTGTCGATAACAGCGCACCAACAATCCTTTCTCACGGGCCCAAACGGCGGTCGCGCCATTGTGAAACGGGCCAAACCTAAGACGGTACTTCGGCTCCCCGATTTGGAACAGTCAAAGAACGCGGTGCTGAACTCGCTCGCAGCGCCGAGCTCGTGGGAATCCTACGGTCATGCAATCGATGAGTTTATTGGCTGGTACTGCTCGGAGCCGCGGTTGGCACTCAACCGGACTGTCGTGCTCCGGTACCGGTTCTCCCTGGAACAGAAGAATCTCGCTCCTTCGACGATCAACGTCCGATTGGCCGCCGTCAGGCGACTTGCTTATGAGGCTGCCGACACAGGACTCCTCAGTCCCGACTTGGCTGCAGGCATCCGCCGCGTCAAGGGTGCGAAGCGGCTGGGCGTGAGGATTGGTAACTGGTTAACCACTTAACAAGCCAGGACCTTGCTCCAACGGTCGTCGTCGGACGCCCTGCGGGGCAAACGTGATCGGGCAATTCTAGCCGTGCTGATCGGATGTGGCTTGCGACGGGCTGAGTTAGTGGGCCTTAGGGCGGATGACTTCCAGATCCGGGAGGAGCACTGGGTCATAGCCGACCTGATCGGCAAAGGAAAGCACATTCGCACGGTTCCGGTCCCGGCGTGGGTGAAGCGAACTGTTGATGCCTGGACTGCGGCCGCCGAAATTAGTGCCGGCACGATCTTCCGGCGCGTAAGCCGGGTGGGCAAACCCTGGGGGGGCCGGGATTACGCCGAAGGCGATCTGGCATGTTGTGAAGGCTGCTGCAAAACGAGCTGACATCAACAACCTCGCCCCGCACGATTTGAGGCGCAGTTGCGCCCGGTTATGCCACTTGGCTGGCGGAGAACTGGAGCAAATCCAGTTTCTGCTCGGCCACGCATCGGTTCAGACGACCGAGCGTTACCTGGGCTGCAAGCAGAAACTCCGTCACGCAGTAAACGATAACCTCGGCCTTGAGGACTCCTGACCGTCGCCGTCACGCAACCGTCTTATAGAAGAGCCGCGGCGTGGAACTCCCCAGATACGGCGATCTGGGACACCATCGTCGCGGGCGGGAGCGCCCGAGCCACTCAGCGCTGGATCTCGTAGCGTTTGATCTTTTCGTACATGGTGGAGCGATCGATGCCGAGGATGGCGGCGGATTCCTTGATGTTGCCGCCGGTGCGCTCGATGGTGGCGACGATCAGTTGTTTTTCCATTTCCTGCAACGTCATGCCGGAGGGGGCTGACCAGGCCTTGGCCGCCAGGCCGTTCTGGGCCAGGAAGGAGAAGTCGCCCTCGGTCAGTTGCGGGCCGCGGCAGGTGACCAGGGCGCGCTCCACGGCGTTTTCCAACTCGCGCACGTTGCCGGGCCAGTTGTAGTCCATCAGGATTTTGAGCGCGCCCTCGGAGATCTCGCGGGCGTCCTTGCCCAGCTCGTGCGAAAGGCGCTCCATGAAATGACGCGCCAGAAGGGGGATGTCCTCACGGCGTTCGCGCAGCGGCGGGATGCGGATTTCGATGACGTTGAGGCGGTAGAAGAGATCGTCGCGGAACTTGCCTTCGGCCACGGCAGCCTGCAGATTGACGTGGGTGGCCGCGATCACGCGCACGTCCACGCGCACCTCCTCGGAACCGCCGACGCGGTAGAAGCAGCGCTCCTGGAGCACGCGCAGCAGATCCACCTGGAGCTTGGGCGAGATATCGCCGATTTCGTCTAGGAAGATGGTTCCGCCGTCGGCCATTTCGAACTTGCCGCGCTTGCGCTCGGTGGCGCCGGTGAAGGAGCCTTTCTCATGGCCGAACAGCTCGGATTCGAGCAGCGTCTCCGCCAGCGCGGCGCAGGAGACGGCCACGAAGGGCTTCTGCGCGCGGTCTCCGGAAGCGTGAACGGCGCGCGCAATCAACTCCTTGCCGGTGCCGCTTTCGCCCTGAATGAGCACGGTGCTGCGCAGGCTGGCCACGTCGGAGGCGAGATCGAGGATCTGGCGCATGCGCGGGTTCTTGCTGACGACGTCATGAACGGAGTATTGACGGCTGAGCTTCTTGCGCAGGATGGTATTCTCTCGCTGCAGGTTCTTAACCTTGATAATGCGGCTGACCAGGAGCGAAATCTCCTCCGGGTTGCAGGGCTTGACGATGTACTCCTGGGCGCCCTCCTTCATGGCCGCGATGGCGGTATCGACGGTGGCGTAGGCGGTGATGATAATGATGGACGCTTCGGGGCGCAGGCGGCGGATCTGCATCATCGTCTCGATGCCGTCCATGCCGCCGGGCATTTTGAGGTCGACGAAATAGATCGCGTAATCCCGTTGGCCGGCCTTCTCGACGGCTTCGCGGCCGGATGAGGCGGTATCGACGGAATATCCGTCCTCGCGCAGCCAGGCGGCGAGAGATTCGCACATGACTTCTTCGTCGTCCACCACCAGGATTTTCCAATGGGTGTTCATTTGGTCACTTCCCTTTCACCGCACTTCAATTTCACCGCACTTCAATTCCACCGCCGAGGCGCCGAGACGCAGAGAAAACCAACGAATGGAACTAGCGCCCTCGTTTGCCTTCTTCCTCCGGTTCGAGCGCAGAGCAGGCCGAGGACGCAGAGATTGTCTCATTCGGGCCGCCTCCTTAGCCGCGCGGCGCAGGTGGCGCAGAACGCGGGCCGCTTCAGATCGATCTGGCGGATGTTGGTGGCCAGCGACATGGCGCACTCCTTATCCGCGCAATGCACCAGTCCGAACGTATGGCCGGCTTCGTGCAGCGCCTCTTTCAGGGCGCGCTCCAGAAAAACAGGCTGGTTGGGGGGCAGGCCGTAAAATTCCTGGCGTAGGCGGGCCAGCGAAATCACGGCCACGCGGCCGCCCAACTGAGCATGTCCGTAGACGAACGTGAGGACCGGGATAAACAAATCCCGCTCGGTGACGGCCAGCAGTTTGACGGCATCCTCCGGGCAGCGCTCGACCAGCGACGCAAGCACGGGGATGGACCCATACTGCCGCCGGGCGGCATCGTAGGCGAAATCCGCGGCGGGCAGCTCCAGCTTTCGCACCGGCCAGTGGAACTCTTCGGCCAGCCGCTCGCAAATCACGGTGTCCGCTTCGCGGTCCACCTCCGACATGGCGCCCACGTAGAAGTATTTCATCCATCGCGGGCCAGTTCCGCCAGCGCAGGCTCGCCGGGGGGATGAGGCTGCTCGAGCGGCAGCGACACGGTGAACGTGGTCCCCTTGCCCACCACGCTCTTGACTTCGATTTCACCGCCGTGGGCCTGAACGATGCCGTAGGATACGGCGAGTCCCAGGCCGACGCCTTTGCCTTCCGGCTTGGTGGTGAAGAAAGGGTCGAAGATCTTGCCGAGGTTCTCGGGTGGAATGCCCTCGCCATTATCGGAGACCACGAGCAAGACCACGCCGTCGCCCTTCTCGGTGGAGACCTCGACGCGCCGGTCGGGCCTAGTCTGGGTAGCTTCGGCGGCGTTCAGCGCGAGGTTGAGGGCCACCTGCTGGATCTGGGAGGCATCGCAATGGGCGGGCGGCAGATCCGCGGCCAGGCGAGTCTCGACGGTCACGTTGCTCAGCTTCATCTTGTGCTGAACGAGCGATAGGGTGGTCTTCACGATGCGGTTCAGGTCGGCCGCGGTCCGGTTGGGCTTGCCGCGGCGGGAGAACGCCAGCAGATCGGAAACGATGCGCCCGACGCGGCCGGTCTCTGTTGTGACCTGTCCGAGATACTTGCGGAACTCCTCAATGCGGCCGGGGGGAATGCCGTCTTCCTTCAGCATGCGCTGCATGAGCATGGAGAGGTTGAGCACGCCGGAGATGGGGTTATTGATTTCGTGAGCCACGCTGGCGGAGAGTTGGCCGAGGGAAGCCAGCCGGTCGTTCTGCAGGAGCTTTTTCTGGGCGGCCTTGAGCTGCAGGGTGCGCTCCTCCACCTTGGTCTCCAGGTTCTGGGTGAACTGGTTGATCTCGGCGAGCGCCGCGCGCAGACGGTCGCGCATGACGTTAAACGACCGCGCCAGATCGTCCAGCTCGTCGCTGCTGTCTTTGATATCGAGCGGCTTATCGAGCTCCATCTGGCTGACGGCTTTGAATCCGCCGATCAGCTTGGCAATCGGACGAGTGACGAAGCGGCGCGTAAAGAGGATGATAAAGAGGCCGACGAGGGCGATTTCGACTGCGGTCACCAGCAGTACGCGCGCCTTCATGCCGGCGACCTCGCGGTCGACGCTGTCCAGATTGAGCGACAGGTCCACCACGCCGAGCACCCTCATGGCGGCGGGGTGGGCGTGGCACTCGGCCACGGCGCAGGATTGTTCGTTGTAAATGGGGGTGACCAATTCCAGGCGGCGACGACCGTTTGGGCCGTTGTAAATGATGCGGCGGGAGGGCAGGGGCGCGTGCAGCAGGGGACCTCCCGGCCCGTGGCACATGACGCAGGTTTGGGAGGTCTGAGCGGTCCTGATCCCCAGGTCCGCCGGATTGGTGGAAAACCGGACCTCGCCCGAACGGTTGAAGATGCGGATGCGGTCGATGCCCTGCTTTTCGGCGATGGTCTGCATCACCTGGTAGGCCTCTTCGCGATGGTCGTCGAGCATGGCGTGCCAGGTGGCGCTGGTGATGGCCTTGGAGAGCTGGTCGGCGCCCAAGGTCATGGTATAGAGGAGCTGATCCTCTTCGGTTCTGAGATTGACGAGTCCGGACACGGCCGCCACAATGACCACGATGACGGTGATCGAGAGGATGAGCTTCCGGGCGAGACCGCGGGGCATCACAGAGTTTGGACTCCGAAATTATTGTAGCGCCCCGCGGGGCGAAAGTGTGGGAATACGGGGCATCGGTCGGAAAATCCGGCACGGAAGGGAGACGTCAGGGATCCGACTGCGGCCCAACGGGGTCAAGACCCGGAAACTCCTCGCGGAAGATCAGCGAAACACGCTCCGCCAACTCTGGGGCGAACACCGTCGCTACCTGCCACAGCAACTCGTAGTCGAGGCCGGAGTAGTCATGCACGATCCTGTGGCGCACGCCTGAGACGCGCTGCCACGGTACCACGCGGTGGCGCTCTTTCAGCTCGGCGCTCACTTTGGAACCGGCCTCACCGATCACCGTCAGCGCATGGAGCATGGCGTAGCGAAGCCGAAGCGTCTTGTTGGAGCAGAAGTCCTCCAGCGATGCCGAGCGCGTGAACTCCCGAAGGTCGGCGGCGGCCGACAGGATGTCGGCGAGGTAGACGGCGTCACGCTGCATACAGGACCACGGCGTCGCGGAGGACGCCGGGACGCACAAGCGGCTTGAGCAGCGATTTCCGGCCCAGGTCGACTGGCCGTCCGAATAACTCGCTCAGGTCCTCCTCTAGTTGGAAGAAGCCGAGGCCGGGATGGGCGCCTGGATCGAACTCCACCAGGACATCGACGTCTGAGTCGGGCCGCATGTCGCCCCTGGCAGCGGAGCCAAACACAGCCAGCTCATGGATGTGGTACCTGCCGCAGATCTCGGCGAGACTTTCCCGAGATACTTTGATGCCCGATGCAAGCGTCATTACTTCCCTCCGGCCGTGGCTCCAATTCCATTATCCATCCGGCGGCCGGGGTCAGTCACTCTTCACGCGGGGCGGGGCGGGCGAAGAGGAATACCAGCCGATCCGCCGGCTCCAAGAAGAAATGCCCGCAGGAATGCGGGCATCGCCGCCTGGAAAGGCTGCGCTACCTACTCGCTGCGGAGGGCGGTGGACGGGTCGATGCGGATGGCTTTGCGCGCGGGGATCGCGCAGGCAGCCAGAGCCAGGCCGACCAGGAGGGCCGGGGCGCCGATCAGGATGGCGGGATCGGAGGCGCTGGTTTGGGTGGCTTGGGCCAGGGTGTCGAGAATGCTGCTCAATACGCGCATCATGGCTAACGACAGCGCCAGACCGGCGAAGCTGCCGGCGGCGAACAGCAGGGCCGATTCCCGTAAGACCAGGCCGAGGACGTTGCCGCGGCTGGCGCCAAGGGCGATGCGGATGCCGAGTTCGTGCGTACGCCGCGCCACCGAGTAGGCGGTCACGCCGGCCAGTCCGACCGACGCCAGGATCAGCGCGAAGATGCCCAACGCTCCATAGATGCCGGCGGCAACGCGCGCCATGTAATACACCTGCTCGATCAGGTCCTCCATGCGCCGGAGGTCAAGGACGGTCACCTGGGGGTCGATGGCTTCGACCTGGCGGCGCAGGCTGACGGCCGCGTCGAACCCCGGCCGCGTACGGACCAATACGGTCACGCCGTGCCGCGAGGGGACGGCGAAACCGGAGGGCGCATTGGGTTGGTAAACGGCGGGAAGAGAAGGCCCCAGCGGGATGGCGGGACGGATGTCGCGCGCCACGCCGACCACTTCGTGCAGTTTGCCTTCAAAATCCAGCATCTGGCCGACCGGGTCCTGCCCCGGCCAAACCTGTTGCGCCATGGTCTCATTGACCACCAGGACGGCCGAACCGTCGGCGATATCACGGTCGGTAAAGCCGCGGCCGCGCACCAGCGGGATGCCCACGGTTTCAAAAAAGCCCGTCCCGACGCGGTCGCTGCGGACGTCGCCCAGGGCTTTCGGGCCGCCCGACAGCTCGACTTTAGCGGCAATCAGCGCCTCCGGCCCGGTGAACTCGAGCGGAAGCGTTTGGGCGACGCTGACGGCGGTCACTCCGGGTAGACGCGCCAACCGTTGCGGCAGCTTGTCGAAGTAGTCGGCCGCGCGCCGGGCATCGTAACCGTCGCGCACGGGGTCGAGATTCAGCAGATACAGATGTTTGTAGTCGAAGCCGGGATCGCCCGAACTGATGCGCCGGATGCCGATTACGATAAAGCCGGTCAGCAGCAACAAGACCATGGAAGCGGCAACCTGGTTGGTTACCAGGATATTGCGCAGGCTGAACCAGCGGCGGGCGCGGAGACGCGGGGGAACGGCCGATTTCAAGGACGATGCGATATCGTCGCGGGTTGCGTTCCACGCCGGCGCCAGTCCGAAAACCAGGCCGGAAGCGAGCGTCAATAAGGCCGAGAATGCCAGCGCCCGCCAATCCAGGCTCAAGTCGAACGACATGTAACCGGGCAACGCGCCGCGCAAATAGCCGAAGTACGCCATGTACCAACGCACCACTCCCAGGCCGGCCACGCCGCCGAGCGCCGCCAGGAGCAGGCTTTCGGTCACCAACTGGCGCACAATGCGCGCGCGGCTGCCGCCAATGGAAAGGCGCACGGCGATTTCGCGGCGCCGTCCCGCTGCGCGCGCCACCAGCATGTTGGCCACGTTGCCGCAGGCCATCAGCAGGACCAGCGCGATCAGAACGACGGGGAGGCCCAGAACTTTGGTCGCATCCTCATCGCGAAGCGGATAAATCCGTCCGCCGGGCAGCAGGGTTACGCGGCGCTCTTTGCGGTCCTTGCCGGGGTCGTCGTAGACCACCTCCAGGCGGCGGGCAATGGGCTCGAGCGAAGCTTCGGCCCGGGCCGGCGTTACCCCCGGTTTCAAGCGTCCGATCAGATCGAAAGCCGTGGCTTGCCGGTCGCGCAGGCGGCCGAGTTCAGGCGCAACATTGGGCGGAGCGGCGGTTGGAATCCACAGATCGGCCGCGGAGAGCATGGGAGATGCGCCCAGGAAGTTCTCCGGGGCGACGCCAATCAGGGTAACCGGCTGTCCGTTGACGCGGAACGTCTGTCCCACGGCGGAGGAAGCGCCGCCGAAGTGCGCGCGCCAGAAGCGGGCACTGACCACCGCTACGGATGCTGCGCCGGCGCGGCTGTCCTCCGCCCCGAATAGCCGGCCAGCCAGGGGTTCCACTCCCAGCGTGAGGAAGTAATTGGGCGTGACCAAGTGCCCCCAGACGCGTTCCGCTCCGGCCCCCGGCGCACCGATTTCGAACGGCACGGGGCCCAGGAACGCGGCCAGCGAGGTGAATGCGCCGCTACGGTCGCGAAACTCCTCCCAGTCGCCAAAGGGCATGGGAGTCTGGGAGCGCACCAGCTCATTGGGAGCCCGCACCGCCGGCAGGTTGCGAAACATCAGGGACTGCATCTCGCTGTAAACCGACGTGGTGACGCCCAAGCCGATGGCCAGGCAGGCCACGGCCGCGGCGGTGAATCCGGGGGAACGCGCCATCATGCGCGCCGCGAAACGAAGATCCTGCCAGAAGGACGTAAGCCAGGACAGCCGGTTCATATCCGCGCGCTCATGCGCACGATTTTCGCATATTTACTCTTCGGCAGCATGTTTCGCTGAAAGCAAGGGAGTTGGCAGACGATTTCCGGGCGAGGCAGGCGAAAGCGCGTGCCCTACGGAAATTCGTTGACACGCATTGAGAGTAGGCTCAAGCTGTAGAATGAGGGGGAGGTGTCTATGAGCAGGACTTGGGTGGCGGTGCTGGCGGCGATCTTCCTGATTGGCGCGGCAATGCCGGCTTCAGGGCAAATCGGGTCGGTGGCGCCCGTGACTCCGGCAAAATCCGGAATGGTGTCTTACATTCAGGGCGCGGTATACCTGGACGATGCGCTGATTCCGGACCCGATTGTCGCCCAGTTTCCCTACATGAAAGAGGGTGGGAACCTGCGCACCGCCGAGGGCCGGGCCGAAGTGGTCATGACCCCCGGTTTGATGATGCGCGTGGGCGAAAACAGCACGCTTCGCATGATCACCAACCGGTTCATCGACACGCGCGTGGAATTGACTCAAGGCGCGGCCACGGTCCAGCTAGTGGAAGTCGCCAAGGACAACGGCTTCACGCTGGTCTGCAAAGACGCCACGGTGGCCATCTCCAAGGCAGGCTTCTACCACTTCTACGCGGAACCCGCCGGGATCAAAGTCTTCTCCGGGGAGGCGCGCGTCCAGATGGGGGACCAGAATATTGAAGTCCCCGCCGGTAAGATGCTGGAGTTTGACGGCGGACACGCTTCCGTCCAGAAATTCGACAAGGAACAGACCGACGCCCTGGACAATTGGAGCGGCCGGCGCGGCGAGCTGGTGTCCGCCGCGAACGTCTCCGCGGCGAGGAACTGCGGCAACAACGGCTACACCACCATGAGTCCCTATGGTTTCGCTCAAGGGGTTCAGGGCAACGGATACGTTTCCAACACCCCGTGCCAGGGAAATTGGAGTTGGAATCCGTACTATTCGATGTGGACGTACATCCCGTTCATGAATCGATACTGCGATCCGATGTGGGGGTTCTGCTATTACAACCCGATGGGGGCTTGGAATTATTATTACCAGCCACGGCCAATTTATGCCAATCCGGGTGGATCCGGGACCACGACGGCGCGGACCGGCACGGGTGTAGGTATAGGGGCGACGCCGGGAATCCAGGGGAGAGGCACGGCCGGAGCGGGCGCGGCGGTTGGGGCGGGCGCCAGGACGGCTGCCTCGGCGCCTAGTTACGGAGGGGGATCGAGCGCCGCGGCTTCGGGCGGAAGCGGTTCCGGGGGCGCGGCTGCAAGCGGGCACGGCGCGGCCGTCAGCGCGGGCGGAGGCGGTGGTGGAGGCAAGAGGTAGAGAGCCTTCAGCCGGTCTGTTGCAGTGCCCGGGAGCGCCGGCTCGCGCGAACGCCGATGAGTTCGGCGACCTTGCCCAACAAAGCCGGCAGTTCCTCCGTGCGGATAGCGACTTGGCGCTTGCTGTGGGGCGAGAGGCGCATGACGCCGGGATCTTCGGAAGTAATCAACGCGGTCGCGGGCCGATAATCCTTCAAACGCGCGTAGGCCAAAACGTCCTGACCGGCCGCTCGGGAGCCAAACCGGGCATCGCACAAAACCAGCTCATACCGGTGGCCATCCAGTTGGGCAACCGCTTCCGTGGGCGTGGTGGCGATATCCACGGCGTAGCCCCCCGCCTGGAGGATGGTCTTCAGAGTCAGGCGCGGGGCGAGCTCTCCGTGAACCAGCAACACCTTTGCCAAGTCCAGCCGCCGATTTGACCCTGCGGTAACCGGGCTAGCGAACATTCTCAAACGGCTCAAGAATCACTGTAACCGAATTTGACCTTATTTTAGCCACTTATTTTGCGGTCTGTAGCGGAAAACCGCAATGGATTGCACGATTTCCGGCGAATTCCGGGTTACGCGGGGGCATGGCGCGGTTACTTGAGAAGGACCGTTCGGACCGGCGCGCAATCCGCGGCGTAGGGCGCCATCAGGGCATTTTCGAGGTAGGCGGTTTCGGGGCGCCACTTGGCAACGGTCTGTCGCAGGGCTGCCCGGAATGCGGCATCGGCGCCGCGCCGCACCAGCACCGTCTCCAGGCAGGTGGCCAGCGTCTCCGCCGGCGGCGGCGCCCATCGATCCGCGAACCCTACCAGGACCCGGTCGCGGCCAGCCGGCGAGAGGGGCAAGGGGCCGGCAGAACCCGCCACCAAAACGAGCGGTTTACCCGAAGCTGCACAACCCGGGAAGACGGCGACCGAACCATCGGTCAGCGCCAGGAACGACTCCTCCGCGTCCGGCCGGGCCAGGCTGGGCAACTGGCGAGCGGGCTGTTCAGCTCCGGCCAGCGCGATGTGCGGCGCGGCGGCCAGCGCGTCGCGGAAAGCGGGGTTTCGACCGGCGCCCCGGAGCAAACGGCGCAGGGCCTGGCCCCAAAGCCGCCGGAATAGCTTGGGTTCCGCCACCGCCCGCGCCAGGAAACGCAGGTAGTTTACCTCAAGGATTTCTTCGAGTTCCGGCTGGGTGTAATACCGGGAGGTGGTCGCGCGGTGACGGTGTTCGACCAGCGCCGCGGCCGCGTACACGGTGGGCCAGCCGCGCTGCCATGCGCGATAACCCAGGTCCAAATCCTCCACGTAGGCGGGGGCGTACGCCTCATCGGCGCCACCCAGCGCGCGCAGCTTGGCCGCGTCGTAGAGCGAGCAGCCGCCGCTGCCGTAGAGCACCCAGGTCCCGTCCTCACCCGCGAGCGGCTCGTCGCAGCGGATGGGAAAATCCTCGGGCGAGTGCTGCGCCATTACCGCCTTGCCGGTCTCCTCCCGACGCACGCCTTCGGGGAAGCGAATCTGGGCGGTGGCGCAAAACAGGTTCGGGACCGCATCGAACGCGCGCAGCAACGCGGCGAAGAAGCCCGGTTCGAGCAGCATGTCGTTGTTTAACAGACAGATGTGGGTATATCGCGCGAGTGCGATGCCGCGATTGACGGCGCGCGCGAAAGAAAGCGGTTGGGCGGAAATCTCCACGACGGCCTGGGGCCACGCCTCCCGCAGCCAGGCCGCGGTACCATCCTCGGAGCCGTTATCGACGATCAGGATCTCGGCTGGAAGTGCGGCCAAATCGCGCACGATGCCGGGGAGTTGGGCTTCGAGCAGCCGCCTGCCGTTGCGGGAGGGGATCACCAGGGAAATGCCGGGACCGGCGGCGGGCTGCCCAAACGCCAGCGGAGCGGGGCTGCTTCTCACGATGCGCAAGGCGCCGGCGGCGCGCGCCACCCCGTACCGGCAGAGCGCCAACCAACCAGCCACAGGGTGCTCCGCGAAGTGGTTGGGCAGATTCAAATCAGATCAGCAAATGGCGGTGCGGCTGCGCCCCGCCGTCGGGGCACTGTTCCCAAAGGGCCAGCGCTTGAAGAGCAAACCCGGTGGATACGGGGTTCACAAACGGCAGGACGGCCCCGGCCTTCCGCCCGAAATAAAAGCCGCCATCGATTCGCGGGTCCTGGGAAGAAGCCTGAAAGCCGGCCAGTTTCCCGGCTTCGAATTGCGCCGCCTCGCGGTCGAGCGGCGCCACGCCCGCCCAATCGGCGTAGAGACGCATGCGCAGCAACTGGGCATAGACGTCGCAGCGCTCGAAGCGGGATGCGGCCTCGCGAAGGGTTCGGGCGACGCGGACGATGCCCTCGCGGATGGCCGCCGCGCAACGTTCCCGGCCGGCGCAGGGCAGGAGTCCTTCCAGGAAATAGAGGAACGGGTGCAGACGGTCCACCACCTTGAGGGGGTCGGCGTGTCCCGGCAGAAAGCCGCTCGAAGTGCAGAGCGCCCGCTCCACGGCTCGTTCGTAGAGTTCACAAAAGCGGGAGCTATCCGTGGCCTCCGCTAAATCGTGCCAGGCCATGGCGGCCTTCAATTGATAGCAGCCCGGAGAAGCCGACCAGCTTGACGCATCCGGCGGAAGGGGACACTTGCCGGGAAGAGCGAGGATGGCGTGATAGCCGCCGTCGCCTGAAGCGAAATCGGAGGACATGGATTCGCCCAGCGCGGTCGCGACATCGAGGAACTCGTCCTCGCCCGTGACGCGCCAGGCCGAGAGCAGGCCGCGGACGGAGATCCCGCAATCGAAGAAATAGGCGCGCGCCGGCGGGTCGATCTCAAACGGCATCGTCTTCGATGCGCCATCCCAGGCAGTGCGGGTGAGGAACTGCGCCGCCCGCAACGCGGCTTCAAGAAAGGCGGCCTCTTTCGCGACGGAACGCAGGTACACGAATGTACTCAAGGCATAGCCGGTAATCTCCGTCGAAACCGCGTGGTTACGGCCCAGATCGGCGCGATAATAGCGCGCCACGCCGCCGCTCGATTCCTGGATGCCGGACCTCGTAAACCATTGCCCGGCGCTTGTTACTGGTTGAGGCAAGCCGTTAGTTTAACACCGCCGTGGGGGCCTATTTGCGGTAAAGTGAGCGATGGCGATGATGCTGGTACGTTACGTGCCATGATCCACCGAAACTTCGCAAGCTTGTTTCTTTGGGCGGCTGTGGCCTCGTCCTAAACGGCCGCTCCGCTGTCCTTCGAGGTGGCGTCAGTCAAGGTGTCCGCTCCCTCGGCCCGTCCAATCCTCCGGCTGGCCGGTGGCCCGGGCACTGGCAGCCCCGGAGAACTCATCGGCTCCAATGTCACGCTCACTTTGCTTCTTTGGCGAGCGTATAGCCTGATGCCTTGGCAGCTTGTCGGCCCGGACTGGCTCGGAAGCGGCAAGTACGACATTGAGGCGAAGATCCCGGCAGGCACTACGGATGCGCAGTTCCTCCTGATGATCCAAGACCTCATGGTGGAGCGCTTCGGCCTTTCCGCTCATTGGGAAACGCGAGATCTGCCGATTTACGAGGCCGTTGTGGCGAAGAGTGGGCCGAAGTTGAAGGCGCCGGAGGCGGGCCAACCTCAGGCCCTAGAAACGATGGCAAAGGACAAGGACGGCTTTCCGATTCTCCCGCCGGGCGCACCACGCCTTGTCCCTTTTGTAGTGAACGGCAGGACCCGGATCACGGCGAGAATGGAGTCGCTCTCCGTCCTGTGGGCGGATTTGGAGCGCAGACTTCTCCGGCCGGTAGTGGATAAGACCGGCCTGACCGGGACGTACGACTTCGACTTGACCTACTTGCCCGATGAGCCGGTTCGCAACCGCTCCACTTTGGAAACTGGGACGACCGACGGGTCTCAATCGCCAGCCGGTCAGGTCGGTGTAGCGGATTCAGCCGATGCAGCCCCGAATCTCTTCGCTGCCATCGAGACTCAGCTTGGACTCAGGTTGGAGTCCAGGAAAGGCCCGGTGCAGGTGCTGGTGGTCGACCGCGTGAACAGAACGCCGACCGGGAATTGACCGAGGAACCGGCCGGCGCCCGGCCCCACTTCTCCCCCCGATTCCGGGCATTGCGGTCCCAATATCGGACACTGCCCGCTCCTTGCGGGCGCGGAGATGCCGCGGCTTAGCGGCTGATGCGGGTCGGCATTGAGATTGCTCTCAGCCGCGTGGAGGTAGCCGTATGAATGGCCTTTTCATGGACTTCCGGCGTGCTCTGCGCGCGTTGCGCAAGACGCCGGGCGCCACGGCGGTGGCCGCGCTGGCGCTGGCTCTGGGTATAGGAGTCAATACTTCCTCTTTCATCTGGGTCAGCGCCGTGACGCTCCACCCGCTTCCTTATCCGCACCTGGAGCGGATCATGACGTTGTGGGAGACCGTGCCGAAACTGCGCACCGAGCGGGACCAGGTGGCGCCGGCGAATTATCTCGCTTGGCGGAAACAGAACGGCGTATTCGAGCGGCTGGCAGCCTACAGGCCATGGGACGCCAACCTGACCGGCGCGGGGGAGCCGGAGCGCATCCAGGCTTGTCTGGTCACTGCCGATTTCTTTGGGTTGATGGGCATGCAGCCGGCGCTCGGGCGTAGTTTCTCCCCCGCGGACGAGGAGCCTTCCGGCGGTGGGGCTGTGATTGTGAGTCATGGATTCTGGCAGCGGCGGCTGGGTTCGAACCCGGATGCGGTAGGCCGGACTATCACGCTCGACAACCGCGACTATACCGTGGCCGGCGTCATGCCGATCGATTTCGACTACCCGCTGGCAACCGAACTCTGGGCGCCCCTGGCCATGACGCCGCAAGAGAAGGACCAGCGGGCGTCCCGCACGCTGATGGTGCTGGGCCGGCTTGGACCGCGGATCACGGTGGCCGAGGCCCGCAACGCGATGGGAATCCTGGCAGGCCGCCTGGAGGAAGCGTACCCGCGGACCAACCAATCGCGAACGGTTGCGGTTGTGCCTTTACGGGAACTTACCAATCAACTCACCGACCGGTTCTCCCTGACTTTGGCTGGATCGGCCAGCTTCGTCCTGTTACTGGCTTGCGCCAATGTCGCCAGCCTCATGCTGGCGCGCGCCACCGGCCGCCAGAGGCAGTTCGCAGTGGAGTCGGCGCTCGGCGCCGGCCGGCTCCGCATCGCACGGCGCCTGTTTGCTGAAAGCGCCATGATCGCCTTGGTTGGTGGAATCGTGGGCATCTGGCTGGCGGGCTGGAATCTGGAACTGACCAAGTCGCAAGTGCCGTCTGAGGTGCTCCGCTATGTGGCCGGAGTGCGCACGATGCATATCGACGCGGGAGTAGAAGCGTTTACGCTGGCGTTGTCCATGGTGGCCGCAATGCTGTGCGGTTTGCCGGCAGTTCTGCTGGAACTGCGGAGAAACGCGGCCGGCGACCTGGCAGAGACACTGAAGGAAGGCGGCCGGGGCCCTACGCTGGGACCCGCCCGCAGCCGCGGACGGAGTGCGCTGGTGGCGATCGAGGTTGCCCTTGCGCTGGTCCTGCTGGTGGGCGCGGGATTGATGGTCGAAACGTTCCGAGGTCTCCTCAAAGCTAACCCGGGGTTCAATCCCAAGAACCTCTTGACCCTGCAGGTGGCTCTTCCCGAGCAACAATACCGCGAACCCGCGAAAAGCGCCGCGTTTTACGACCGGACTCTCACCGCATTGGGCGCGCTTCCCGGCGCGCGGTTCGCCGCGGCGTACGCGGACCTGGGAGACCCGGAGGGGTTCGCCATCGAAGGCCGGCCGGAACCACGCCCCGGCGAAATGCGGCCAGGCGTCCGCGCCGTGAGCAGCCACTACTTCGAGGCGATGGAGATGCCAATACTGCAGGGACGCGGGATTTCGGACCAGGACGGGGAGAAATCCCCACGAGTTATGGTCCTGAGCGAGAGCCTGGCGCGCAACTACTGGCCGGACGATGCGCGTGGCGCGGGTCCGATTGGACGCCGCATCAAGCTGGGCAACTCGGAATCCCCCTGGCTGACCGTGGTGGGCGTCTCCGGGGACCTCAAAGACTTGTTCAGCGGTCAGCCGAAGCCGACTGCCTGCATCCCCAGTGCGCAAGTTCCGCAGCGCGCCATGACACTGCTGCTGCGGACCGCGGCCGATCCTCTGGCGCTGGCCGCCAGCGCCCGGGCAGCGGTCCGCGCGGTGGACCGGAATCCACCGGTGTACGACGTCAAGAGCATGGAGCAGAACCTGGCCTGGCAAACCTCCGGCGTGGGAGGCGCCGCGCTCAGCATGGGAATCTACGCCGCGATTGCGCTGTTACTAGCGGTCACTGGAGTTTATGCGCTCACCTCGTATTCGGCGGCGCAGCGTACGCACGAAATCGGCATCCGCATGGCATTGGGAGCTCGCGGAGACGAAGTTCTGAAAATGGTGGTCTGGCAATCTTTGCGCATCTCGGGAGCCGGACTGGCGATCGGCCTCCCGGTTGCCTTGATCCTGGCGAAGACGGTGTCGAGCGTGCTTGCGGGCATGGTTCCGATGGATCTGCGCGCGATTGCGGCATTCACGGTTCTGCTGGGTTTATCCGCCCTGCTGGCAGCGTATATTCCGGCGCGGCGGGCGGCCAGACTCGATCCCATGGCGGCGCTGCACCACGAATAGGACCCTGTTGGCAGGCGAAAGCGCCTACCCCACTCAAAGCAGCACGAAGCCCTTGCGGATTCCGATGGCGACCGCCTCCGTTCGGCTGGCGGCGTTCAGCTTGGTAAGGATGGACGCCACGTGAAACTTCACGGTGTGTTCGGAGATCCCGAGCTTCCAGGCGATGGTCTTGTTGGCGGCGCCCTCCGCCATGAGCGAGAGCACCTGCTGTTCCCGCGCCGTGAGGGGCGCCGTCTCGCCGGGCGCTGCCGCAGGTATGGCGGCGGCGATCAGGGAATCGAGTTCTCGTGGGTCGATCACCGCCAGGCCGTTCGCCGCCGCTTCGATCGCGGCCAGGATCCCACCGGGCGCAACGTCGTGCGGAAGAACCGCATGCACGCCGAGGCGCAAGGCATCCTGGGTCCAGCCCGGCCGTGAATCGCCTCCCAACAGGACGTAGGCCGGGGGACTGCCGTCGGCAGGCGGCGCGATGCCGCTTTGCGAGATGTCGGCCAGGACCACGCCGGGCTGCAAATCCTCCACCGACGAGAGATCGGGAAACGATCCCACCACCTCCACTCCGGGAATGGAAGCCGCCAGGGATTCCAAGCCCGCGCGCACTACGGGCGATGGCGCGGCGATCAGCAGCCGGATCATGCCGCCACCGCCCGCGCCTCCAGCCGCACCACGGTTTGCCTGACGCGTCGATTGCCGCCGCGCAGAAAGGGCAGGCGCAGCGTTTCCCGGCCGGAATCGAGCGCCTGGTGAAGCGCTTCCACCGAAACGGGCAGCACGTCGCCCGGACGCAGCGACGCGCCATCCGCCGCGCCGCCCGCTTCGATTTCCAAAATCATCAGGCCGTGCGAGACGGGCCGCAGCGTGACCCCAAGAGAGGGCAGCGGACCCCGGCGCAGAAATGCCAGGGCGTCATTCACGGGGACCGCGATGCCCAGGCCGCCCATGACGGCCGTGTTGATCCCGATGACGCGGCCGTCGGCATCCGCGAGCGGCCCCCCGGAGTTGCCCGGCGCCAGACGCACGTTGGCGCGAATCCAGCGCTGGCCGCCCATGCCCGGTACCGGGCCGACGGAATGGACTACGCCTGTCGAAAGCGCGCCGGCGAAGCCCAAAGGGCTGCCCACGGCGATCACCAGTTCTCCGGGCTTCACCACGCTCGAATCGCCGGGCGACGCCGGTTCCAGATCCGCCGCAGCCACCCGCAGCGCGGCAATGTCCCGGCGCGGATCGATGGAGACCAGCCGCGCCGGAAGCCTGAGGCCATCCCACAACTGGACTTGCGCCTCGCGATGGCGGGCCACGTGGGCGTTCGTGAGGACCAGGCCGCCGGAGTCCCAGACGATTCCCGAACCCAGCCCCCGTTGCGCGCCGGAAACCACCTGCACGGTCGCGCGCCTGAGCCGTTCCGCAACACTTCCGAATCCGCGCATCTCAGTTTCCCCGGGGCCGCTCCCCAATGGTCACCGCGATCTTTCGCGGCTCTCCCCCGCGGACGGCCACCGCCTCCACGGATTGCCCAATGGCCCGCGCCTCAAGAATGCGCTGGATATCGTCCGTATCGGAGACGCCGGAGCCGTCGAGCGAAACCAGGATATCCCCGAGAAGGAATCCAGCCTTAGCGGCCGGACCGTTTTCTCCCACCGATAACACGATCAGGCCTTTTTGATGATTGGGCAGCTCCACTGGCTGCAAACCCAGGCCCAGATATCCGCGCGCCACGTGGCCGCTGGAGAGAATCTCGTCCAGCACGCGCTGAATAGTAGCCGCGGGAATGGCCAGGCCCGCGATCCGCGACAGCGCGGATGTGGCGATGCCGATGACCTCCCCTTCGGTGTTCACAACCAATCCGCCGGACGACCCGGGATAGAGCGTGAGGTCCAGCCGGATGTAACGATCCAGGCGCCCTCCGCGCCAGGTTCGCCAAGAGCCGCTGACGGCGCTGACGATGCCCATCGTGGCGTTCACGCCGGAATCCTGCGAGCGTCCAACGGTGAGCGCCAGATCCCCCGGCGACGGTTCGCCCGAGATGACCAGCGCGGGTCCCTTGGATTCGACCTTCAGCACTGCGATATCCGTTCCGGCATCGCTCCCTGCCAGCGAAGCGGCCGCCGCGCTGCCATCGGGGAGCGTGACGGTAATATCCTCCTCCCGCCGTACCGTATGTTCCGCCGTCACCACCACGCCCGGAGCCCAGAGCACGCCGCTCGAAGAAAACCGCGGCCGTGCGTGTACGGCCACCACAGACTGTCCCGCCCGAGCCGTCACGCTCGATAGCTCGGCCGAGAGGGCTGCTAATTCATGCGCCATATAACCTCCTGAACCAAGGATGCCGCCTTCGCAGCGGTGCGCGCATCCGTAATTCGAGCAGGGCGGCGCCGGTAAAACGGCTGGGGCGCTTGTGGAAGAATGGAACTGTGGTGAAGTACGCCGTCGTGATTCATGAGGAGCCCGAAGGCGGATTCTGGGCCGAAGTGCCGGCGCTGCCGGGTTGTTACTCGCAGGGGGAATCGGTCGCGGAGCTGCTGGATAACACGCGCGAGGCGATCGCCGGGGTGCTGGAAGTCTTGCGGGGAGCGTTCATTCCGCCAAGCGCGAAGCCGCACCATTTATACTAAGGGTGGAGCACGGAATGGCCATCTCTGTGGACATTGGGAGCCTGATCGAGCGATCGCCGGAGATCCGTAAAGGCCGGCCTTGCATCGCCGGAACCGGGGTCACCGTCCGGCGTCACTCCCGAGGAGATTGCCTCCAAGGTCGAGCACCTTACGCTGGCGCAGATCCATGCGGCTCTGGCCTACTACCATGCCAACCAGGCCGAGGTGGACAGCGATACTGCCGCTGAGGAAGCGGCGGCCGAAGAGATATTTCCCGCACCGCCGAAACCGATGTAAGCCGCTTTTTATTCCCCCAGCGCGAACCCCGTCTTCGGGTGCTTCACGATTCGGGCGAAGTCGATCGCGGGGTCGTGGGCGAAGCCGCAGAGCCAGTGCGACTCGGCGGCGGCGGCGAGCCAATGGATTTTGGTCTCGATCGACTGCAACGGGTACAGATCGAAGGCGGGTATCCAGGTGGGTTGCAGGTGGGCGGCTAGGGGAACCATGTCCGCGAGAAAACAGAACGTTTCGCCGCCGCTCTCCGCGGTGATTACCGTCATGTCGCGCGTGTGTCCGGGGGCGCGCCGCATACGGATTCCGGGGGCTACTTCGTAGTCGCCGTCCACCAGGGTCATCTGGCCGGATTCAACCAGCGGGTCGTAATTGGCGTCGATGTAGCTGACGCTATCGCGCATCAGGCGCTTGTGCGCGTGCTCCCATTCGCCGCGCGGGGCGAAGTAGCGGGCTCTCGGGAACGCCGGTCTGGCAACCCCGCCGGAGAGGATGGTGTTGCCGCCGCAATGGTCCCAATGGAGGTGGCTGTTGATGACAATGTCGATGGCTTCGGGATCGAATCCGTGGCGCGCAATCGCCTCCGGCAACGGTTCAGCCGCGGGCGGAAGCTTCATGCGCTCGCGGGCCCGCGCGTCCATCTTGTCGCCGCCGCCGGTATCGATGAGGATAACGTGCTCGCCCGTGCGAATCAGGTAAGAGTTGAAGCCCGCCGCGATGCGGTTTAGCTCATCCGCGGGGGACCGGCGACTCCACAGAGTCTTGGGCACGACGCCGAAAAAAGCGCCGCCATCCCACCAATAGGTGGAATCCCGAACCAGGGATATTTCGAAACTGCCTAGGACGGCGCCCGGCATTCGCTATCGGGGGGCTCAGCCCTGGACCAGCTTGCGGCCGCGATCGAACAGGTCGGCGGCATCGTCCACCAACTGACGCCCGCGGTCGAACATATCGCGCCCGGCCTCGGCGATATCCTTGCCTGTGTCTTCGATGGCTTCCTTGCTGCGGCGCGTTGTTTTGGAAAGGAGTTCGCGCGTATCCTTGCCGCTCTTCGGCGCATATAGAATGGCCACTACCGCGCCAATGACGGCGCCGGTCAAAAACCATGTGAGCCTGCCGCTATAATCTTCCTGGTCCGACATAAAGCCGCCTCCCTCCACATTCTGCGATATCCTTGAGGCATGGCGCAAGACCCCGGCTTGGACGAGGAGGGCGGCGGGGCAGTCAACCCGTCTTCCGATCTCGACTTGGTCACGTTATTCCGGTCCTCCAATACGGATGCGGAGATGGAAGCTGACAACATCCACCGCATGTTGGAGGCGAGCGGCGTTTTTTCGGTAGTGGAGGGCACGAGCGTGATTCCGTCGCTGGAATTCCAGGTTCTGGTACCGCGCGAGAAGGCCGAGGAGGCCGAACGCCTCTTACGGGAAGCGCGCGCGGCTGGTCCGGAGGCGGCGGCGGAAGCCGAGGCGGCGTCCGAAGAGGGCCAGTAAGCCGTCCGGCCGGCGCTTCGGTTGGGCAAGCGGATGCGTGGGATCTCTCGAAGAGCGTTGTGGGGGCTATGCGCCGGCCTGGCGCTGGCGGGGGTGGTGTGCGCCTTCCAACGTCCCTTCCGCGTGTATGTCAGCATCGAACGCTACGACGATATCCCCCTCCCGCCGGATTACCAGACCAAAGCAGAATGGGTCTTCGGCCGCTTGATGTACCCGGAGCACCCCGACGGACTGTTCGGTTCCAGGCGGGGCCGCGGCTTCGGAGGCTACGGGGGCTATGGCGGCTTTGGAGGCTTCGGTGGCGGGATGGACTGGCGCTACGGCGGAACCGGCTGGACGCAGGATTACCCGCGGGCCGACCGCCATTTCGCGCAGGCCGTCCGGCGGTTGACGCGCGTGGATGCCCGTTCCGTGGAACAACCGGTCAACCCGGACGATCTGGACGATTTCTACAATTGGCCCTGGCTCAACGCGGGCGAAATGGGCGACTGGAAGCTGACGGACGAACAGGTGAAGACGGTGCGCGAGTACCTTCTGCGCGGCGGCTTTCTGATGCTCGACGATTTCTGGGGGCCGGACGAATACGCGCGCTTCAACGAGACCATGAGTAAGATATTCCCGGACCGGCCCGTGGTGGAAATCGAAAGCCGCGACCCGATTTTCCACACGGTTTACGACCTGGACCAGCGGTACCAGATTCTGGGGCAGTGGTCGTTTTCTCGCGGCGGCGGGGGAATGTCGCGGAGGGCCGAGGGCACGGTGGCCCACTGGCTGGGCGTTTTCGACGACAAGAACCGCGTCATGGTGGCGATTTCCTTCAACTCGGATGTGGGCGACTCGTGGGAATGGGCCGACGATCCAGCCTATCCCGAGAAGCTCTCGGCGCTGGGAATCCGGCTGGGCGTGAACTACGTGGTTTACTCCATGACGCACTAGCGTAGTGCGGCAAGAAGAATGCGGGGTGTTTTGAACGCCCGAAGAACCGCTCTCTTACGTTCGCGGCTCGGCAAAATCGGGCAATCGCTCGGCAAAATGAGGTTCGAACCGAGCCGCGAACGTCAGAGAGCGGTCGTTGCGGTCACACAATTCGCACAATGAAAGAGTTCACAGGCAAAGTCGCGGTGATCACCGGCGCGGCGAGCGGCATCGGACGCGGGCTCGCCGAACGCTGCGTTCGCGAGGGCATGAAAGTAGTCCTTGCTGACATCGATGAGGCCGATCTCGCCAAGGCCGAAACCGAACTGAAAACCGCCGGCGGGATGGTGCTTGGCGTGAGGACGGACGTCTCGAAACGGAGTGACGTCGAACGGCTGGCCGGCCGGGCATTCGATGCATTTGGCCAGGTGCACTTGCTGTTCAACAATGCCGGGGTGGCCGCCGGCGGGGCGCCATGGGAGGCGACATGGCACGATTGGGAGTGGGTAATCGGCGTTAATTTATGGGGCGTGATTCACGGGGTCAAGGTGTTCACGCCGCTCATGCTCGCGCAGAATACGGAGTGCCACATCGTCAATACGGCCTCCGGCGCAGGGCTGATCGCCGGTGGTGGCTCCGCTCCTTACTCGGTGACCAAGCATGCGGTGGTGGCGCTCTCGGAAAGCCTGTACCTGACGCTGCAACAGCGGAACTCGCCGGTCAAGGTATCGGTTCTCTGCCCGGGGCTTGTGCGGACCAATATCGTCAACGCTGAGCGTAACCGGCCCGCCGAGCTGCGCAACGAACCGGTCGCGCTGACCCCCGAAATGCAAGCCGGTCTGGCCGCATTCAAGGCCGCTGTGGATGCAAGCATGACTCCCCTCCAGGTGGCCGATGTGGTCTTCGATGCAATTGAGAAGGAGCAGTTCTATATCCTCACCCATCCCGAATGGACCGAAGCGATCCAACTCCGCACGGACAAACTGCTGCGACTGGAAAATCCCCAAAGCCCTACAGCAACGCTGGTGAAACTGATAAGCCGCCGCGAGTGAGGGCGCCCGCGGCGGCTACCGCCTCCATTTCACCAGCGGCGGAAACCACGGCCGAAGCCGAAGCCGAATCCCACACCGCCGTAGTACGGCCCCCAATAGCCATACGGATACGGATAGATACCGTAGGGGTACGGAGCGTAATACGGACCGTATGGGGCGTAGGGGGTGGAATACGGCCCGACGGGAGGACCAGTTCGCGCCTGCATCGGCGCCTGGCGGGAATAATCGTTCGGGCTGACGTAACGGAAGGCCTGCGGCGCGTTAGCCGTGGTGACAACCAGCGGCGCATCGATGCGGAAGGTCATGGCCGTTTCCGGGTAGACCACCGTCGGATGATTGCGCGTCACCAGCGCGGCGATCGCGCCCACCGCCAGTCCCGCGCCTCCGCCGATCGCGGCCCCAGTGCCCCAACCGACAGCGGCTCCGATTCCGGCGCCCACGGCCGTCGTGCCGATTATGGTCCCAGCCTGCATGCCGGCCGGTGTCTTACCGCCCTCCCAGGACACCAATTGCGACTGCACCGGCGCCTGCGTACCATCCACCAGTGTCAATCCGGTCAATTCCAGCGCCAGGGTGGATGGAGTATTGGCGTGAGACTTCTGCGCCTGCGCCACCCGGCCGTACACAGTTTGGCCGCGCTGCGCCACGACCACCCCATTCGCCACCAACGGCTGCATCAGGACCGCCGAAAACCCATCGCCGGCCAGGTTGCGGTTCGAGGAGAGCATCTCGTTCACGCGCACCGAGACGAATGTGCCGGGCTTGAGCGTCACTTCGGGGGGAAGACCATAGGCCGGCGGACGATTCGCCGGAGGCGCAGGGGGAACGCTCGCTTGCGGAGGCGCTGGGGGGAAGTTCGCCGGCGGAGGCGTCTGGGCCTGCTCGCCGCTGTGATCCACCGGCTCGGGATCGGCTACCGGCGCGGTTTGGGCCGGATCGGGCGCCTGCGTGGCTTGGGCGGGAGCCGGTTCGCTCAACCGCCGCCATCCACCCGTCGCCGGGTTTTGGGCCTGTGGCGGACCAGGTTGTTGGTCCTGAGCTGCGGCGATGCCGGCTGCGGCGAGCAAAATCAGGCCAATCGAAGGAAGGGTTCCGGGAAATAACTTAGTTCGAATGCGGGTCATGTGTTGAGTGCCTCGTACCCCAACAGTTGCACCTGGCTTGCCAATCCTAAGCCATTGATAATACGGCGGTTTCTAACCGCTGAAGCTGGCCGGAAAGCACCGCGGTGGTGCATTTCGGCCAATCCGCCGCTACTCGTATCTCAGCGCCACCATGGGGTCTACGCGCGCGGCGCGGCGGGAGGGAATCCAGGCGGCGAGCACGGCGGTCAACGCCAAAACGGCAATCCCGGCGGCCAGCGACAGCGGGTCGTCCGGCGCCACGCCGAATAGCAGACCCTTCACCATCCGCGTGACCGCCAGCGAGCACAGCACGCCGGCCACGATGCCGATTCCCGTCCAGGCTCCGGCGTGGGTCTGGATCTGCACGGCGATGTCTCTGGGGCGCGCGCCCAAGGCCATGCGGACGCCGATCTCCTGGGTCTGCTGCGTCACCAGGAACGACAGGACGCCGTACAACCCCACCGCCGCGAGCAAAAGCCCAAACACGGCGAACGACGCGACCAGCGTGGCTACGAAGCGGGGCTGGTCGCGGAACCGCCCGACGCGCTCCGGCATGGCTTGGAACGTTACGGGCAGCGACGGATCCACTTCGGCCACCTCTTGGCGCACCCACCGCTCCAATGTGGCGGGCGAGAGCGGCGTCCGGAATAACGCCACGCCGCCGCGCGGCAGCGAGGCATTGTCCATCCGCAGGCGGTAATATTCGGGGTCGCTTTCGGTCAGGCCGTTGTTGCGCGTGTCGGCCGCCACTCCCACGATGGGACACCAGTGGGCATCCCCGTCCAGGGCGATCTGCTGGCCCAACGGATTCTCGGCGCCGAAGAACCGCCGCGCCAGCGAGGCGCTCAGGATGACGGGCGAATCGCCCGACGCGCGCTCGCTTTCCTCAAACGTGCGCCCCGCGACAATTCGAATGCCCATGGTCCGGAAGTAACCCGGAGTCACCCAGCGGAACTCCACCATGCCGCCGTCGGGAGCCACTGGCGGATGTTGCGCGATGCGGATGTTCGAATACGGGCGCCCCATGGAACCGCGCGGAGGGATGGAATCGCTGAGCGCGAACAAACCGCCGCCGGGGATCTGCTTCAACCTGGCTTCCAGGTCATGGAAGAAGGCCGATTGCGACGCCTGCGGACCGTAATGCGCCGCGCGCAAGGTGAAGGACGCCGTGAGCAGATGCTCCGGCTCATAGCCCAGCGGTTCGTTCTGAAGCTTCCAGAAACTGCGTACAAAGAGCGACGCGCCGGTGAGCAGCACCAGGGAAATCGCCACCTGCGCGGCCACCAGAAACCTACGGAACAGCGTGCGGGAGGCGCCGGCCACGCGCGAACCCGCCAGCGATTCGGCGCGCGGCCGTTCGAGCGCCGGCGCCATGCCGAAAAGCAAAGCCGCTACCACCGACGCGGCCAGCGCGAACAGCAGCACGCGGCCATCGAGAGCGGTCCGGCCGGCGCGCAGCAAGCCTTCCGGCGCCATAAGAATCAGGGTGCGCAGCATGGCCCACGCGACTCCGCACCCAAGCAAACCGCCGGCCAGCGCCAGCACCAGGCTCTCGGTGAGCAGTTGGCGTATGAGACGTGCGCGGCCCGCGCCAATGGCCGCCCGCACCGCCAGTTCCCGCCGCCGCGCCGCGGCCCGCGCCAGCAGAAGATTCGCCACGTTGGCGCAGACCAGTAGGAGCAGGGCCAGCACAGCGCCCAACAACATCCAGGAGGCCAGCTTGACGTCGTGGATCTGGCGCTCGCGCAGCGAGCGGATTACCAGGCGCACCTCCGAGCGGAGTTCCTTGGGCACATCCAGTTGCGTGGTCTGCTGAAACAGCGGCAGCATTTGCGCGCGCGCCTGAACGATCGAAACATCGGGGCGCAGGCGCGCGAAGGTGCGGAGAAACCCGCTGGCATTCGCTTGGCGCGGGCGGGTGGCGTCGAGTTGCTCGGGCATCAGAATGTCCGCCGCGCCCAGTTGCGGCATCTCGAAGCCTTCGGGGAGCACGCCGACCACCGTCACGCGCACGTCGTCCACGGTCACCTTTCGGCCCACCACGCGCGCATCGCCGCCGTAATTGCTCCTCCACAGCGGGAACGAGAGCAGCGCCACGGGAGGCGCGTGCGGTTGGTCGTCCTCCACCGTGAAATCGCGCCCGATGGCCGGCCGAATTCCCAGCATCCGTAGGAAATTCGCCTCCACCGAAACGCAGTTGACACGCAAAGGCGTCTCCTCTGCCATGAGGTCGCAATTCAAGGCAGGCGCAGGCCGCATCGAGGTCATCGACTGAAATGCGGTCTGCTCGCGCCGCCAGTCCAGGTAGCTCGCGACCACGTTGAACTCGTTGTCATCCACCGGGCCAAAGTACCCAATGGAGACCAGTTGCCGGTCGTTGGGATAAGGCAGATGGCGAAACAGCAGTGGATCCACCACGCCGAAGATGGCCGCCGCGGCGCCGACGCCCACGGCGATCGTCACGATGGCCACGGCTGCCAGCGTGGGCGACTTGCGGAAGCCGCGCACGGCCAGGCGGGCATCCTGCAGGAAGTCGTCGAGCCATCGTTCGATATGGACGGCGCGCACATCCTCTAGCGTTTGCAGGCGGTTGCCGAATTGCTTGCGCGCGGCGCGGCGCGCTTCATCCGCCGGAACTCCGCCGGCGCGGAGCCACTCCTGGCGCATGGCGAGGTGGCTATCCAGCTCGTCCTGCCATTGGGACTCCCGGCCGCGCCGCTGCCCGAGCCATGCCCACGGCGTCTTCATGCGAACCTCAGCAGTTTCCGTACGCCTTTGGCCACCGACGTCCAATTGTCTTCCGACTCCGCCAGGCGCCGCCGTCCGGTGGCCGTCAGCGCATAGAAGCGCGCCTTGCGCCCGTTTTCCGTGGTACGCCAATCGCCCTCGATCAGCTTTTCCTTTTCCATACGATGCAGCGCCGGGTAGAGCGAGCCTTCCTCGACGCGCAGCAGGCCTTCGGACACCGTTTGCACGTGCAGAGTGATTCCGAACCCGTGATTATCCCTGTGCTCGAGGGACTTGAGGATGAGCATTTCGAGGGAGCCTTGAAGACGGTCGGTTCGCATATTTTCCCTAGTTAACTAGGGTAGATCTCTAGGCCACTGGCGTCAAGCGCGGGTCGGGATTCGGTGTGAAGAAAAACCCCAAACCGGCGCGCGGCCGGACCGGGAGGAACGCCCCGCTGCGGGATAATCAAAAGGCGGCGAACCGAATCGGAGGGAAACCATGAGCATCGATGCACGCGCCAGCCACCCCGGGTACAATATGTTGCCAACGGACATTGAGGGGTTCGATTCCCTGGCGGAACTCGCCCTGGATTTGCGTTCCACCTGGAATCACGCCACCGACGAAGTGTGGCGGCAGCTTGACGCGGAGCTGTGGGCCATCACGCATAACCCCTGGGTGGTCCTGCAAACGGTTTCGCGCGATCGGATCGGGCGAGCGCTGGCCGGCCAGGAGTTCCGCAAGAAGGTAGACGATTTGGTAAAGGCCAATCGCGAGGCGGCGGCGGCGCCCGCCTGGTTCCAGCAGAATCACGCGCAGTCTCCCCTCACTTCGGTGGCTTACTTCAGCATGGAATTCATGTTGAGCGAGGCTCTGCCGATCTACTCGGGCGGGCTCGGCAACGTGGCGGGGGATCAGCTCAAGGCCGCCAGCGATCTCGGCGTTCCGGTGACCGCCGTGGGATTGCTCTACCAGCGTGGCTACTTTCGCCAGATCATCGGCAGCGCCGGGGAACAGCAGGCGCTCTATCCCTATAACGACCCCGGCCAATTACCGATCACTCCGTTGCGCCAGCCGAACGGCGAGTGGCTGCGCCTGGAGATTGCGCTGCCTGGGTATTCGGTTTGGCTGCGCGCATGGCAGGCCCAGGTGGGCAGGGTAAAGCTATATTTGCTGGACAGTAACGACGCAGCGAATTATCCCGCGCATCGCGGAATTACCAGCGAACTGTACGGGGGCGGGCCTGAGTTGCGCCTCAAGCAGGAAATGGCCCTCGGGATTGGCGGATGGCGGCTGCTGCGCGCGCTGGGGCTTCAACCGGAGATCTGCCATCTGAATGAAGGGCACGCGGCGTTCGCCGTTCTGGAGCGCGCGCGAACCTTCATGGATGAGACGCACCAGCCCTTCGATGTTGCGCTGGCGGTGACGCGGGCGGGTAATCTCTTCACGACGCACACGGCGGTAGCCGCGGGATTCGACCGTTTCTCCACCGGCCTCATGGAGCAGTACCTCAAGGGCTACGCCGAAAAGAAGCTGGGCATTTCCCTGTACGATCTGATGGCGCTCGGCCGGCAGAACCCGGCCGACGCGGGTGAGGATTTCAACATGGCGTACCTGGCCATCCGCGGGAGCGGAGCGGTGAACGGGGTGAGCCGTTTGCACGGGCAGGTGAGCCGGCGCCTGTTTGCGCCTTTGTTTCCCAGGTGGCCGGAACAGGAGGTTCCGGTCGGGCACGTCACCAATGGAGTCCATACGCCGAGCTGGGATTCGGCGGAGGCCGACGCGCTTTGGACGGAGGCGTGCGGCCGCGAGCGGTGGCTGGGCACGGTGGAGAATCTCGAGCAGGACCTTCGCCGCGTTTCCGACGCCAAGCTATGGCAGTTCCGCATGGACGCCAGCAAGTCCCTGGTGGAATACACGCGCGAACGTTTGTCACGGCAACTGGCTGGAGCCGGCGCGCCACCGGAGGAAGTGGAATTCGCCACTCACCTGCTGGACCCATTCGTGTTGACGCTGGGTTTTGCGCGCCGTTTCGCAACGTACAAGCGGCCGAACCTGCTGCTGCACGACCGGCAGCGACTCCTCCGGCTGTTGACCAATCCTCAGCGTCCGGTGCAACTGATCATTGCCGGTAAAGCGCACCCGGCGGATCAGGCGGGGCAAGACCTCATCCAGCAATGGACGCAGTTCATCCGCCAGCCCGAGGTGCGCCCCCACGCCAGCTTCCTGAGCGATTACGATATGTTGCTCACCGAGCACCTGGTGCAGGGAGTGGATGTCTGGATCAACACGCCGCGCCGTCCTTGGGAAGCGAGCGGGACCAGCGGCATGAAGGTGCTGGTCAACGGCGGCATCAATCTGTCGGAGTTGGATGGGTGGTGGGCGGAAGCCTACACTCCCCAAGTCGGATGGCCTTTGGGGGACGGGCGGGAACACGGCGACGATCCGGCTTGGGACGCCGCCGAAGCCGAAGCGCTCTACAACGTGCTGGAGCGGGAGGTGATTCCCGAGTTTTATGCGCGCGACGCACAGGGCATTCCCACGGCTTGGGTGGCGCGGATGAGGGAAAGCATGGCGCGTTTGACGCCGCAATACTCGGCCGACCGTACCGTGCGCGAATACACCGGGCAGCATTACCTGCCGGGAGCGGCGGCCTACCGCGCGCGCGCAGCCAATGGCGGCGCCGCGGGCAAACAAGTGGTGGATTGGCGGCGGGGCCTGGAGCGCGAGTGGGCCGCGGTGCGCCTGGGCGAGGTCAAAGTGGAAACCGACGGCGCGCATCGCGTGTTTGAGGTCCAGGTTTATCTGGACGACATCGACCTGAATACGGTGCGAGTGGAGCTATATGCCGACGGCCTCAATGGCGAAGCTCCGGTGAGGCAGCAGATGGAACGCGTGCGCCAGCTCGTGGGAGGGGCGGAGAACTACGCCTATCGCGCATCGGTCTCCGCGGCGCGCCCGGCCGGCGACTACACGGTGCGCGCAATCCCGTACGGCGCCGGCGCGTCGGTACCCCTGGAAGACGCGCGCATTTTGTGGCAGCGGTAATTCCATTCGGAGGGCGGCTATGAAAGTAGACGAACGACTCGATCCCAACATCTTCGTCATCTTCGGCGGAGCAGGAGATTTGACGTGGCGGAAACTGATGCCGGCGTTGCTCGACCTGTACCGGAACCAGAGTATCCCTGCCCATTTTTCGATCGTCGCGGTGGACCGCGTCGAAATGAGCGAAGAGGCGCTGCGCAAACGTCTGCACGACGGAGTGAACCAGTTCTCACGCGGCGGGACTGTCGCCGCCAAGGAGTGGAACGAGGTCGCCAAACATATCCGCTACCTGCAAGGCGATTTCAAGAGCCACGCGACTTATGCGGAACTCAACCACTTGTGCGAGGAGCTGGAAAAGGAGTGGGGATCGAAGGCCCAACGCATTTTCTACATGGCCACTCCGCCCTTCCTGTTCGGCGAGATTCCCACCCTCCTGAACTATGCCGGCCTGTCGGCCGACCGGGAGCGCTCGCGGCTGGTCGTCGAAAAGCCCATCGGGTGGGACCTGGCGTCCGCCATGGCGCTGAACCACACGCTCGCCGCCGCCTTCAACGAATCGCAGATTTTCCGGATCGATCATTACCTGGGCAAGGAAACCGTGCAAAACATCCTGGCGTTCCGCTTCGCCAATCCGCTCTTCGAGCCGATTTGGAACCGCCGCTATGTGGATTACGTGACCATCACGGTGGCCGAAGAAGTGGGCGTGGAACATCGCGGCGGCTATTACGATGGCGCGGGCGCCTTGCGCGACATGGTGCAGAACCATCTCTTGCAGTTGCTCTGCCTGGTGGCGATGGAGCCGATGGTGTCTTTCGAGGCCGACGAGATCCGCAACAAGAAAGTCGACGTCCTTCACGCGGTCCGGCACATTGCGCCGGACGCGGTCCACGAGTTCGCGGTTCGCGGGCAGTACGGCAAAGGTTGGAACGGCGGCAAAGAAGAGTGCGCCTACCGCGATGAAGAAGGCGTGCCGCCCGATTCCCAAACCGAGACCTACGCGGCGCTGCGGTTGTTCGTGGACAACTGGCGCTGGCAGGACGTGCCGTTTTATCTGCGCACGGGCAAGCGCATGACCCGTCAGGCGTCCGAAGTTGCCATCCAGTTCCGCGCCGTGCCGCATCGGTCGTTTCCGGCGGAGGCGACGCTCGACTGGCAACCCGCCAGGATCGTAATGTCGATTCAGCCCGACGAAGGCATCGTGCTCCGCTTTCAGGCGAAACTGCCCGGGGCGAAGCTGCTGTTGCGGCCGGTGGACATGCGTTTCAACTACACCGAGAGCTTCCACGCGCCGTCGCCCGAGGCCTACGAGACCTTGCTTTGGGATGTGGTGAACAACGATGCCACGCTGTTCATGCGCGCCGATCAGGTGGAGGCGGCCTGGCGGATACTGATGCCGGTGCTCGACGTGTGGAAGGCGATTCCTCCCAGCGACTTTCCGAATTACGCCAGCGGCACTTGGGGGCCCGACGCCGCGCAGGGCCTGCTGACGCATCCCGGTCACCGCTGGCCGCTTCCATTCGAATTGTCCGAGGGCGAGCAGCACCCCGTTCCGGCGCCCCCCCGGAAGGCGTGAGAACGGCGCCCATGTGGAGTGTCCTAGTGGGGCAGGCGCTTTCGCCTGCCAGCCCCTGCTATCGTAAATCGACCCGTGGAGCGGGCTTTCAGCCTGCTATGCCGGCGTCCGCGCCGGCATTCTTCGAGCGCGCGTCCGCACGCCGCGCGGACCAGTGTGATACGCTGCCTTCGTGGAACGATACAAGGGTCTGCTTGCGGCGAGCATCCTGCTCGCGCCGTGCCTGAGCTGGGCGCAGGAGGGACCGCTCACTTCCCTGCCCTATACGCCGAGCCTCGAAACGAAGTTCGTGGACCGGACGGCGGATCCGTGCGTGGATTTCTACCAATTCGCGTGCGGCAAGTGGAACGCGTTGAACCCGATGCCGGCGGACCAGCCGCGTTGGGACGTGTACTCGAAGCTGGGAACGGAGAACCTGCGGTATCTGTGGGGCATCCTGGAGGAAACCGCTAAGCCTGGTCCACGTGCGCCGAACCAGCAGAAGATCGGGGATTTTTTCGCCTCCTGCATGGATGAGGCTGCGGTGGAACGGGCGGGAGCGGCGCCGCTGAAGGCGGATCTGGACGCGATCGCCGCGCTGCGGAGCGCCGCCGATCTGCCGCCGCTGCTCGGGCGCCTGCACCTGGCGGGCAATGGGGCGCTGTTCGAGTTTGGCTCCTCGCAGGATTTCGCGGATTCGAACCAGGTGATCGCCTTCGCCTCGGCTGGCGGACTGGGGCTGCCCGACCGCGATTACTACGTGAAGACGGACGCGAAATCCGTTGAGATTCGCGCGCGCTATATCGCGCACGTGGCTGCCATGCTGCGGCTGCTGGGCGATTCCGAAGCGGCGGCCGGCGCGGAAGCGAAGACGGTGATGGACATCGAAACGGCGCTGGCGAAGGCCTCCCTGACGCGCGTCGAAAAGCGCGACCCGTACAAGCTGTTTCATAAGCTGCCGCGCGCCGCGTTCGTGAAGCTGACGCCGCACTTCGGCTGGCCGGCGTACTGGAACGCGGCGGGACTGCCTCTGCCGGCGGTGGTCAACGTCACTGAACCGGCGTTCTACAAGCAGGTGGAACAGCAGCTCGCCACGCGGCCCGTGGGCGACTGGAAGACGTACCTGCGGTGGCATCTGGCGCACTCGAAGGCGCCGTATCTCTCGTCGAAGTTCGTCGCGGCGAATTTCGATTTCTACAGCAAGTACCTGCGCGGCGTGACGGAGATGCAGCCGCGCTGGAAACGCTGCGTTCGGTACGTGGATGAGGACCTGGGCGAGGCGCTGGGCCAGGTCTTCGTGGAGAAGACCTTCACGGCGGACACCAAGGCGCGCGCGCTCGCCATGGTCAAGCAGATCGAGCAGGCCATGGAAACGGACCTGAACCAGATTGCGTGGATGAGCGCCGACACTAAGAAACAGGCGCTGGTGAAGCTGCATGGTTTGGTGAACAAGATCGGGTATCCGGATAAGTGGCGGGATTATAGCGCCGTCGACGTGGTCCGCGGCGATTTTCTGGGAAACGTGGACCGCGCGAGCGTGTTCGAATCCAAGCGCCAGTTGAACAAGATCGGCAAGCCGGTCGACCGCGCGGAATGGCAGATGACGCCGCCCACGGTCAACGCCTACTACGACCCGCAGATGAACGACATCAACTTCCCGGCGGGCGTGTTGCAGCCGCCCCTCTACGATCCCAAGATGGACGACGCGCCCAACTACGGCAACACCGGCGCGACCATCGGGCACGAGCTGACGCACGGCTTTGACGACGAAGGCAGGCAGTTCGACGCCAAGGGCAACCTGCGTGACTGGTGGACCAAGAAGGACGCCGAGGAGTTCAACAAGCGAACGGCCTGCGTGGTCAACCAGTATGCGCAGTACACGGTGGTGGACGATATCAAGATCAACAGCAAGCTGACGCTGGGCGAAGACGTGGCGGACCTGGGCGGAACGCTGCTGGGGTACATGGCCTGGAAGGAGGCCACCAAGGGGCAGGACCTGAAGCCGATTGACGGATTCACGCCGGAACAGCGGTATTTCATCGGCATGGCGCAATGGGCGTGCGGCGACGAGCGGCCGGAGAACAAGCGCCTGAACGCGGTGACGGACCCGCACTCGCCGGACAAGTACCGCATCAACGGCGTAGTGAGCGACATGCCGGAATTCTCGAAGGCGTTCTCGTGCAAGGCCGGCCAGCCGATGGCGCCGGTGAGCGCGTGCCGGGTGTGGTGAGGGCAGCGGGGCGTGTCGCGCCACTTTGATAATGTCCCCTTGTGGCCTCGTTTAAAATGTCCCCTATCCTAAAGACCTCTGAAGGAGGTCGGATTGGATCGGACAGCAATGAGCACCAGGGAACTGAAGCGACT
>Ga0181535_10000114_pt1 | contig 119734 bp, 86 predicted proteins | sample PEATcosm2014_Bin_44_FD_119774 | JGI IMG/M metagenome (GOLD analysis project Ga0181535, IMG submission 119774) | Peatland microbial communities from MTU Mesocosm Facility, Houghton, MI, USA - PEATcosm2014_Bin17_30_metaG | ecosystem: Environmental > Terrestrial > Soil > Wetlands > Peat | place... | reverse complement strand
TTTGGCGCATTGTTCTGCCCCGCCTGATACGCATCTGGGGCTGGCTTCCGGCCCTGCAAGAGCGATTCCACGTCCAAACTCAGTCTGCAAATGCCTGAAAAACGACTTTTTCAGGATCGACTAGATAACTGAAGATATTGAACAGCATCTCCACAGTCCTCCGCACCCGTCCACGTGTGTCCGGATTTGATCCGGAGTGGCACTGCTCATCATTTTGCGGCTGTGGAGCGAGTTGAAAGCAGACGGGATGAAGTATGTTCATGCAACCGTCTCGATCTCGACGCGGATTCGCCCGAGACCATCGCGCTCTCTATCGTTGCGGAGATTCAGAAGTCATTCACTAATGCCACCGCGCTGCCCTTGCGCCAGGTGCGAGCCACCGCACTGGCCGTCTCCTCTTCAAGCCCAGCCGAAGCCACTTTGCTTGAGCGGCAGAGTGCGGACTCTCGTTCCTGTGGCGGCGAAGATGCCATTGCACACCGCCGGTAGAATGGGCGGCAGAGTCGGCTCGCCTAATCCCGTCGGTGCGTAGTCGGTCTTGCGCCAATAAACTTCGATCTTCGGCGTCTGCCTCATCCGCATCAGAGGATGGTTATGGAAGTTCGACTGCTGGATTCTGCCATCGACCAGGGTGATCTCCTGCCCCATGTGGCTGAGACCCTCTATGACTCCGCCATGCGCCATGTTCTCCGCCGCGTCCGGGTTGATAATCTGGCTGCCCACATCTCCCGCAGCCCAGACTCGATGCACGGTGACCTTGTTCTGCGCGTCGACGCTCACGTCGGCAACTTCAGCAAAGTAACCCATATGGCAGAACCAAGCCGCGATACCCATGCCGCGACCCGGTTGCTTACTCCGCTTGGCCCAGCCTGACTTCTCCGCAACTAACTCAAGCACGCCTTTGAACCTTTCCGGGATAAGAACTTCCTGTCCCGACGGCTCGTGATCGCCCACGGGGTCGTGTTCACCAAAGGACCAGCTGGACTGCTTATTGCCGAGCAGATCAAGCTGAAACTCGAGCGGATCGCGTCCCGCCGCAAAAGCCAGTTCATCGAGAAAGGACTGCGCTACCCAGCAGTAGGCATTGTCGCCGGGTGCGCGGAGCGCACCTGTGCGCAGCATGAGCGGCTGCTTCGAAATGAATAACGTGTAAGCGGGCGGAAAACCGGCAGGATATGAGTCCTGCCCAATGCCGCCGCCGGAAGTCGCGTTCTTTTCATCGCCATAGGTGATGAAGTGATGGCGCCAGGCGGTGAGCTTGCCCTGCGCATCAATGCCGCCTTTTAAGCCCACCGTTCCGCCGGGGCGGAACGGGTCGTGTGCAATGTCATCTTCTCGGGACCAAAGCAACTTGACCGGCGCATTAATCTGCTTGGAGAGCCATCCGGCCTCGACCAGATAGTCGTTTTGGAGCCGCCGGCCAAAGCTGCCCCCCGAGCGCACCATGTGAGTGGTGATATCGCTCTCTTGGATGCCGAGGGTTTTGGCTACCAAAGAGAGGCCGTTGCCAGGCAGCGTACTAGTGGACCACATCTCCAGCTTGCCGTCCTTCCAGTGCGCCGTTGCACCCTGGGGCTCCAACGTGACGTGTGCGATGAACGGATATTCATAAGTGGCCTCGACGACCTTGGCCGAGGCCTTAAGCGCTGCATCCACATCGCCATATTTGCGCAAACTATTTGTCGGCGCAGTCTTCAGTAGTTCCTCTGCCCGCTTTTTGAATCCCTCACTGCTTTGAGTGGCCGCAGGACCAAGGTCCCAATCGACCTTGAGCTGCTTGCGAGCCTGCTGCGCCTGCCACCAGGTGTCGGCCACGATTGCGATGCCTGGTTCCATGCCCGGCTCCCACGGCGTGAAGGCGGCAGGAGTGATGCCGCCATCGATGACCAGGACATGGCGCACACCCGGCAGCATTTTGACTTTGTCGAGGTTTGCGCTTTTGACTTTGCCGGCGAAGACGGGAGCCTTCTCAATCGCTGCATACATCATTCCCGGCACTTCCACGTCGATGCCGAAGAGCGGCTTACCGGTCACAATCGCAGGGGTGTCAACTCCTCGCTGCGAGTGGCCGATGATGCGGTAGTCCTTGGGGTCTTTGAGCTTTACGCTGTTGAGAGCGGGCGCGGGCAGCGCCGCCGCCTTGACGGCAAGCTCGCCATAGCGCGCGGAGCGTCCTGAGGCTGCGTGGAGCACGCGGCCGGATTGCGTAGTGCATTCTTCCGCAGGCACGCTCCAAGTTTGCGAAGCTGCGGTGACGAGCAACTGGCGTCCAGCTGCACCCACGCGGCGCATCGGCTCCCAGCCCTGAGGCGTATTGTGAGAGCCTCCGGAAAATTGACGCCCGTATATCTTCTCGTTCAGCTCCGCCTGCTGGATGCGAACATCCTTCCAATCGACGTCCAGTTCCTCGGCAATCAGCATGGGCAGCATGTTACGCATGCCCTGGCCAGATTCAGAAGCACGGGCCATGATGGTCACCACGCCATTCGGATCGATGTGGATGAAGGCCTGGGGTGTAAGGTTGGGTGGCGTTTCCGGCCCCTGCGCCGCAGTGAGGGGAGAGAGATAGAGATCGAGGGCAAGGCCTCCACCTGCAAGGGCCGTCAATTGTAGAAACGATCTCCGGTTCATGCGCATCGGATGGCCCTCCTTTACGTGGTGCGGGCCGCCGCGCCCGCTTCTGCAGCCTGGTGGATAGCCTGACGGATGCGCGTATAGGTTCCGCAGCGGCAGAGGTTGCCGCTCATGGCGGTGTCGATCTCCGCATCCGTTGGGTGGGGCGTGCGCGCCAGCAAGGCGGCGGCTGACATAATTTGACCGGCCTGGCAGTAGCCGCATTGCGGCACATCCAGCGCATCCCAGGCCAGCTGCAGCGGGTGCAGGCCGTCCGGCGAAAGTCCTTCAATCGTGGTAATTGGCTGGCCGCCGATCGATCCCAAAGTCGTCATGCACGAACGCACCGCATGACCGCCGACCAGGACAGTGCAGGCGCCACAGAGCCCAATGCCGCATCCGTACTTGGAACCTTTAAGGTTCAGAATGTCGCGTAACGCCCACAAAAGAGGAGTATCAGGGGGCGCGTCTACCGAGGCAGCCATGTTGTTGATATTCAGTTTGATTGGCATCTGTTCACTCCACAATCCGGTAAAGGGAAGAGGATCGGTGACGAACACAAGCTTGAGTCCGGAGTTTATCAAATCCCAGCTTTCGTATTCCAGCGGGAGGGGCGCCCGGGAGTCGAGGAAACACATTCCACAACTCCCGGTGAGTCGAATCGCCTCGGGGAAGAGTCGGCGATCATACGGGACTAACCCATAAGAGTAACCGCTGGATTCCCCATTTTTCTTGGTCTACTTCTCAAGCGTGCGGATGTATGCAACGACCGACTCGATCTGATCGTCGCTCAGCTTGCCTGCAAATGGGGGCATCTTGTTCTTGCCCTTCTTAACGACGGCGATCAGATCTGCGTCCGGGGCATTGACGATCAAGGGGTCCTTAAAGGGCACAATCTTCGCGACTCTACCGGCAGGGGTGGCTCCCAAGCCATCTGCTCCGTGGCACATCTGGCATTTCGCTTTGTACGTATCAGCCCCGGCGCTCTGGGCGGATACTGGTTGGACAAAAGAGGCCGCAAGGTAGATGATTGCGATGCTTTCGAAATTCAGTTTCATCGTTCGCTCCTTTGCAACAGCGGTTTCATCTCGTCCGCTGGGATGGCGGGGGACACCTGTCGCCTCCGCTTTTACAATATTTCCTTAAATCCTTGGCCTCCCAGAACTTTCCGCCCAGTTGAATGCCCAAAGATCTCATATTCTCTAGCCGACATACTTGATCATCTGCATAAATCCGTAATCCATATGAAGTTGCATGTGGCAATGAAACAAGGAATCTCCGGGGTTGTCCGCGACAAAATCGATCGCAACCGTGTCGAGCGGCATGACGTTAATCACATCTTTTTTTAGTCCGCTCAATTTCTTGTCGCCAATCTGCATCACCTCAAAGCTATGACGATGCAGGTGCATGGGGTGCTGATCGGGGCTGGAATTCGACATCACAAGACGGTAGCGTTTCCCCCGCTTCACCAAGATTGGGTCCACATCAGGCCATGATTTTCCGTTGATTGCCCAGGTGTCGAATTTGGAATCTCCCTTGGCGCCCTCGTCTGAGAAAACTAGGTTGATGGTTTCGTCCGGCGCGAGAGCAGGTGCAGTGCCGGCGAAGATAGCGTAGTCCCAGTCGGCATGCACGGGGTCTTTCCATACAGGCGTCCCGGTCTTTCCCGCATACTCCACGACCACTCCGAGTCCCATGGCACGGCTTTTCTCCAGCGTGGAACCCAACACCCAGACGCCCGGAGAGTTCATCTCCACAATTGCGTCGATCCGCTCGGCCGCCGCAAGCGACAGAACCTCGACAGAAGAGGGATTTGGAACCGGGTTTCCATCCATAGCAATTACCTTAAAGGCATGTCCCGGTAGCGCCAAGACCACGTTTTCGGTTGCGCTCGCATTCAGAAAGTGCATCAGAACGCGTTGCCCCGCCTTTACGCGCACAGGTTCTCCAGCGCCGAGTCTGTGCTGGTTGATGGTCGCATATTGATATCCGACATCCGAACCAGGAGTGGACGGAGCGTTTGCGGACTCTGCCTGCATGGTCTCAGCCATGGGAACGAAGCTCGGCAACCAATGATGGATGGCGAGAAAAATCTCCTGATCGAAGTGGCCTGGCGCCTGTTTCCCTTGCACCATCAAAAAGCCAAATTGCCCGGTGTATGTGCTGAGCGACAGATTCGACCCTGCGCGTGCATGTGTGTGATACCAACGCGTTCCAGAGGGACGAGGCGTAAAACTGTAGCGCACCCGGCCCCCCGAGGGAATCATCGGAGAACCTTCCTCCATGGCGCCATCGTTCATTGAATCGATCGCTAGGCCATGCCAATGCACGATGTCGGGATTGCCGGATGCATTGAAAACGTCAATCTTCGCAGGCCTTCCCTCCTGCAGACGCAAGATGGGGCCTGGTACCTGTCCGTTGTACGCAATAGTTTCGATGATTACGCCCGGAGATATCTCGAGCTTGCATGGTGCAATCCTGAGAGTGTAGTCGGCATGTGAGGTGTCAACAAGTGGCTTGCCGTTACGCTTGGCTGCGCCTCCAGAGACTCTTGCCTGTGAGGAGAGCATCGAATTCAAGAATGGTTCTACCAGTAACGCGCCGACTGATGTAGCAAAGGTTCTTCGATTCATGGCGACCTCGTGAGAGTCCCAGAGCGCGAGATCAAGCTTCTCACTGGCGCTGGGGCGATCTGTACAGTGGGATGTGTTCGTGTGGCGCAGCGTCAAGGAATTCAGTATTTCCAGTATGGGCGCATCGATTTGTATATTACTCCTGGATGACCGGCATCCGTCCCCGTTCTGAGTTTTGACCTGGGCTGGATCCCCGGCAGCCCCAAACCGGGATCGGAGACGAGCCGGCGACGATCCACTCTGAACCCGCGCTAGCACGCCTTTGATGGCTTCACAGCGAGCCGCCTTCGAGAAATACAATGCATGTAGAACTGACAGGAACGTACATAGTGCGCCATTTCTTGCAGAGTTTGTTTGCCCCCCAGGGTTCAGCCGGACGCTTTCGAAAGGTCATTGGCACGATCAATGCGCGCCGCCGCGAGTTGCGCCAGCAATCCAGCGGAGAATTGAAAGCTATTGGAAAGTGCGCTGAGACTCTGACGGAGACCGTCGCCGTCACCGCTGTGGCCGCGGAGCGATTGCTGGGACTGGATATGTTCGACGTTCAACTTCAGGGCTCGCTTGCGCTTTGCGATGGGATGATCGCGGAGATGCAGACCGGCGAAGGAAAGACACTGGCCGCTGTTCCGCCAATTGTCTGGTATGCGAAGGCTGGCAAAGGCGTCCATGTGATGACCGTGAACGACTATCTGGCCCAGCGGGATGCCAACTGGATGGGGCCGATCTATGAGTTCTTCGGCCTCTCGGTAGGCTGCATTCAGCAGAGCATGAGCAGTGAAGAGCGCAGGCAGGCATATCTCTGCGATATCACCTACGCCGTGGCGAACGAGGTCGGCTTCGATTACCTGCGCGATCAGATTGCTCTTTATCCTCGCCATCAGGTTCATCGCCCATTTGCCGCCGCGGTAATCGATGAGGTGGACTCGATTCTGGTCGACGAGGCTCGAATTCCGCTCGTTCTTGCCGGCGGTCAGTCGACAGATTCGGCTCTTGTCTACCGGGTCGATCAGCTGACGCGCCACTTCAGGCGCGGCGTCCACTATGGATTCGATCAATATGGCCGCAGCGCGTCTCTGACGGATGCCGGAATTCAGGCCGTGGAGCGGGCCTTCGGCTGCGGGAATCTCTTTGCCGAAGGGAATCTGCGGCTGTTTACGGCGGTTCAGGATTCGCTACATGCACATGGCTTGCTGCGGCGAGACGTGGACTATCTGGTGAAGGACGGCGCCATCGAATCTGTGGACGAGTTCAAAGGGCGCATCGTGCCGGACAGGCGCTGGCCCGCCGGTCTGCAAGGCGCCATTGAGGCCAAGGAGGGAGTCGCAGCCAAGGCGCAGGGCAAGGTTCTCGGTTCCATCACCATCCAGAATCTGATCGCGCTTTACCCGCAAATCTGCGGCATGACGGGCACCGCCGCGACCCAGGCCGGGGAGTTTCGTTCCATCTATGGGATCGATGTGGAGGTTATCGCGACCAATCGTCCGGTCATCCGCGTCGACCTACAAGACAGGGTTTTTCAGACGAAGAATGAGAAGGAACAAGCGGCTCTTGCCGAAACCCTTCGCATCCATCAGACAGGACGGCCGGTGCTAATCGGGACGGCGAGTGTGGAAGAGTCCGAGCGGCTCAGCGCCGGCTTGGGCGGCGTTCCTCACCATGTTTTGAATGCCCGCAATGAACAAGAGGAGGCCGGGATCATCGCCAGGGCGGGTGAGCCGGGCGCGGTGACGGTCTCCACCAATATGGCCGGCCGCGGGGTGGATATTCGTCTCGGGACCGGTGTGGCGGAGCTGGGAGGCTTGCACGTATTGGGCCTCAACCGGCACGAGAGCCGCCGCATCGACCATCAACTGCGAGGCCGCGCCGGACGGCAGGGCGATCCGGGCAGTTCGCAGTTCTTTGTTTCGCTTCAGGACGACCTGCTGGTCAAGTACGGCGTCGATCAACTCAATTCGCCCGACGCTCCAGCGCGCATCCAACGGCTCATCGAAGACCAGAATCTCCAGATCCGGCAGTTTCTTGGTAAGTACGAAGGCGTGGTCGAGGGGCAGCGGCAGGCGGTGCAGCAGCGCCGCCAGGCCATTCTAACCGGCGAATCTGCCTGCGCATCGGAACTGGAGAGATTGGTCTCGCTGGCTACGATCGACGATCTCTGGTCGGACCACCTGGCTGGGGTCGCCGGACTGCGTGAAGCAACGCAATGGGTCTCGTGGGCCAACCACGACCCACTGCACGAATACCTCAAGGACATCGATAATATGTTCCAAGCCATGCAGGCGGCGGTTGCGGATGAGATTCCGAAGCGGCTGGCGCAGGCCGAGGAATCCGGTTTGAATCCATCCCAGCGGGGCGCGACCTGGACGTATCTCACCACCGACATGCCGTTCGGAAGCATCGAAGAGAGGATCGTCAGCGGCCTAAGGCGGATGATCGGAAAACATGACGGCTACTAGCCGATCTCTGGACCAATTTGGGGCCGGGCTTGTTGGGATTACTTCCGGAATGACGACTCGTCCGCAACCTGCAACGAACCACCAGTCGATTATTCTGTTGAGTTCTGCGGGATGTTCCCGCCAGCTGAAAATGTCATTTGGGTCTGCTGGCTGCTCGATGAGCCCTTCGAAGATACTCTTCTCTCCATGGTCGAGCGACGGGATTATCACGGCTTTGGCTAGACCGCGCGATTTCTTGAACTCCAAACTCGAAGGGTCGCAAACACCAAAAGGAGAGGATTGGACTCAATGAAGACATCATGGCAAACGGAAGCAGGTGTTATCGTATGCCGATGGTCTCAAACGGGGGAACGCATCCAGGACAACCCGCCCTGGCTTCAGGAGGCTGCACGAAGCGGCGATCGGAGCATTACATTGGCGATTCCGGAATCCACTACGCACAGTCCATTGGGTTGAGGTGAATGGTTCGTTCCTAGGAATGCCCTATGGAGTGTGCCCGGTAGGTCAATGATTTAGAGTTGGAGCTCACTCCGTGACGGCTATCCGGCTGGCATCATACTATTTCTCACATGGCGACCAATCACTCGGAACTCCAGTTTCGGCGCAGACGCCATCCCCTTAAAGAATGACTTCGGAAGATTTGCAACGCGGCTCGAGTATATTGTCGGCAGGGCATTCTTGTTGCTGTTCCGGCCCCTGAGAGACCTAATCCCGGTTCACGCTTAACGGAGGAGCTTATGTTTCGAACGACATTGCGCTTCATTCCAGTTTTCGTGCTTCTCATATGCGGGTCTGCAAGCTTCGCGGGATCCAATCGACTGAGTTCCGCTGCCAAGGGGATTAATACGGCTAACGCCCCAGTTCCTATGCCGCTCGTCAGCGGCAAGAAGGTTTTCATCTCCTTTGATCTGGGCGACGTGCTCGCCTTCCCTTCCGTCTATAGCGGAGGACCAGAGCGAGCGTACAACGAGTTCTACGCCGACATGAAGCAGTGGGGCCACTACGAACTCGTCCTTGATCCCCAAAATGCCGATCTGATCTTCTCGATCCGCTTTGTGGAAGGCGGCGGCCTAGCCTGGCCACAGATTCGCCTGGCAATCAGCGACGCAAAGACCCACGTTGTACTTTGGGGCTTTGTCGAGCAGATCAATGGCGCTGTCTTCAAGAAACATCGCGATCAGGCTTTCTCCAACACGGTCATGTGGCTCGTGAACGATGTGCAGGAGTTGCTCGTGCCAGCATCGCCGCCGCCATTTAACTTGGCCGGCGAAACGAAGACACGCATCTCGGATCAATAAGGCTCAGGGTTTTGCCAGCTGCTAGTGTACACCGATGCCGAGGGCATTCATCTTGCAGCAGTCGTCACTGCGTCGGGCAGGGACCGTCGATCCGGGCAAATGACCAACCGGCTCCAACCCTGATTTGGGGCATTCAGGACCTTTGGTTGGCGCTAGTCAGGACCAGGGAAGGTTGGCCGACAAACCGCCCAGGATCCACGTCATCAAGATGCTCTGGCGCCGAGAATCTACTGCGTCGATTTCCACGATCTGCGGTATACTGGTCTTACGCTCAGTGATTTGGACGCGAGTGACGACTTGGCCTCGAACAGGGCCGGTCAACCTGGCACATATTTCCCCAAGCCCCTACAGCGTGTACCCATCGGTCTCCTTCCCGGCGACTTCATTCGGAACCGTGTGACGGTTGGCGAATCGGCTGAGCGCTCGAGTCTTGATTGACTTGAACATTTGTTCCCTCAGAATCTGAGTGACACGCGCGATGTACCGGGGAATTGTGGAGCGGGTAGCCGGTCGGCAGAGAGCCGGCAGGCGTAAAACAGCAGCGTGGGTCAGCTCCGGGCCGGCAAGCACCGAACGTGCATGTCGGCCAGTCCGAAGGACGAAATTGGTTCTCTCTTACGCAAAATCCAGTGCAGGAGTGTGCGGGTGTATCTGCGCGTGCCTCCAGTCAGGTTCCGTTTGCAGGCCCTCGGGAAACAAGGGCTCCGGGACCGCGGGAAAGGCATAATCTTGACGACTCAATTCTCACAGTTTCCACTTTCGGCTGCGCTCATGGCGCGGCTCAATGCCAACAAGTTTGAAGTTCCCACGCCGGTGCAGGCGGCGGCGATTCCGCCGGCTCTCGAAGGCCGCGACGTGCTCGCCACCGCGCAGACGGGAACCGGCAAGACGCTCAGCTTCCTCATACCGATCATGGAGATGCTGCAGAAGACCGAAGGCCGCGAGGCGCAGGCGCTGATTCTGCTGCCAACGCGCGAGCTGGCCATGCAGGTTGAGGCTGCGTTTCGCGCACTACGCTCGAGCAATGGACCGACGGCGGCCGTGGTTGTGGGCGGGTTGTCCGAGCACTCGCAACTGGAGGCGATGCATCGCGGAGCGCGCCTGATTGTGGCCACTCCAGGGCGGTTGGAAGACTTTCTCAAGCGTAAGCTGGTGCGGCTCGACCAGGTCAAGCTACTGGTGCTGGATGAAGTGGACCGCATGCTGGATATGGGCTTCCGGCCGGCGATTGCGCGCATTGCGGGCCTGCTACCTCTGGGACGGCAGACGCTGTGCTACTCCGCCACGCTCGAAGGCGCGGTCAAGGATGTGGCGCGCAACTATCTCAGGAACCCGGTGCGGATCGAGATCGGCTCGGTGCTCAAGCCGGCCGAAAACGTGGAGCTTCGCACTTTTGAAGTGGATTCCGACAAAAAGCAGGAGCTGCTCGAACACCTCCTCGACGCCGAGGAGGGCAGCTTCCTCGTGTTTGTGCGCACCAAGCATGGCGCCGATCGCGTTGCGCGCCGCCTCAGCCGTTCAGGCTGGTCGGCGACGCAGATTCACGGAGACCGTTCGCAGGCGCAGCGGAACCAGGCACTCAAAAGCTTTTCCGAAGGCCGTCACCGGGTGCTGGTGGCAACCGATGTGGCGGCGCGTGGCATCGACGTCGCCAATGTGGCGCACGTGATCAACTTTGACTTGCCCAAGCTGGCGGAAGATTTCGTGCACCGCGTGGGGCGCACGGGTCGAGCTTCGGCGAAGGGTGTGGCGTCGACGTTTGCGATTCCGGCTGAGCGCGGCGACCTGCGCAAGATTGAGCGGACACTGGCGATCGCGATGAAGCGGTTTCGAGTCAGGCGTGCGGATCAGAGAGCTGCCTAGCCCGGCTCAACAGTCCGGCTGCCGTGGGGCCGGACGGACGGTTGAAACACTGAAAACTGAAAACTGCGCGAGTAACCGGCAAACCTTCTCCTACGTGGTTCTCGGCCTTCCAGAACTTCGACAATCACAGCCTGGTTTCAAGATTGCTTTGCATTCTTACTCGCAGCGGAGGCATAAGCCGGGCGGATTAAACGTGCCCACCGCTGGCAGCCCCTCGACGACGCCAATTTCAACCCTCCTGGTGTCTCTGGCGGCTAGGAGCCTATATCAATCCAACAGCGGCTGCTTCCCCGCCCGGAAATCATGTATTTCCTCTCCATCAAGAAGTCGTCCTCAACCCTCCCGACCTTGCTTGCTTGTCAAGGCAATGGTCCGCTGCGACTTGGACCGGGCTGGCTTATGAGTGACTGGAGTAGTCCAGGTGAATTCACCTTTCCCAAAAGCTCAATAGGATTGAGCGGCTTTACCAGAAGCTCCCACTTGTGTCCGGCTTGGCGGGCGGTTTCGATCAGATCATTTGTCTCTGCTTGACCTGAGAAAAGGAAGATTTTGCACTCAGGGAGTGATGCCTGAATCTTGGCGCAGATCTCGATACCATTCATCCCCGGAAAGATCACATCGGAGATTACGCACTCCGGAGCGAACGACGCCAATTTGTCGAGCGCGGCGCCCCCATCGTACACTGCCTCAGCTTGGTGTCCCTCCGCGTTCATGATCATCACCAAAGTGTCGGCTACGGCTCGTTCATCATCGATAATCAGAATTCGCATGAGCCCTCGGTACGCAATGCAGTCCCGACAAATTCTGATCGCGGGTTTCAAGTACTTTCGTCCGCCCCCCTGATACTACAATCGGAATCACGGCATTCAACCTGCAGAATCTTCATCGCGCGAAGGCGCCGCTTGGCACTCCTGATTCGCAGTTCTCTGTCGGAAAACGCTTCGATACGCCATCTTCTTGGCCGGATGGTAAGAATACCGAGACGGCGGTGCCATGCCTCTCGCTTCCCGTTCTGCTTTTTATCTGCATGCCGCCAGCGTGCTTGCCGACGATACCGCGCGTGATCCAGAGGCCTAGACCGGTACCTACATCGGCCTTGGTTGAAAAGAACGGCTGAAATATCTTTGGCATGTGTTCAGCCGTGATCCCAACTCCCGTATCCGCAATCGTAATCCTGACTCCGGGAGTTTCAAAGCTATTCCACTGGCGAGTTCGCCGGATTCTGATCGTAAGCGTCCCACCTGAGGGCATTGCATCCATCGAATTGGTTAGCAGATTAGAAAATGCCTGACGAATTTCTCCCGCAAGGCCCATAACTTCAGCGTTGCGATCGAACCGCTTGTTGATCCTGATATTCCTAACTTCCAGCCGTCTCTCATACAAGACCAGTAACTCATCAATGGTGCTGGCACAGCTCATGCGCGTTGCTGCCGTTGTTTCACGGAAGAAACCAAGGGTTTGCCGCGCGATGTGAGCAACCCGTTCCAGCTCTTGCCTGGCAGAACTCAGGTGCGAGGCAACACTATCGGCATCAGGCAATTCGGCTTCAGCCAGATAAACAAGATTCGTAGCAGCCTGTAAAGGATTATTGATTTCGTGGGCCACGGTCGCGGCCAGCCGCCCGGCCGCCGCGAGCTTTTCGGTAGTACGCAGGGCGTGTTCCGTCCTCTTGCGCTCTCGAATATCCCGGGCGATCTTGGCAGCGCCGACTACCCTTCCCTGCTCATCTTTCACCGGCGACACCGATAGTGACACATCGATTCTGCTGCCATCTTTTGCAACTCGCACAGTCTCAAAACTCTCGATCCTTTGCCCGTTCCTGATCTTGCCGAGAATCATATCTTCATCGGAGTGGAGCTCCGGAGGAATGATGACTGTAATCGGCTGGCCAATCATCTCCTCCTGGGTATAGCCAAACATCCGCTCGGCCTTCGGATTCCAGCTTGTGACAATCCCATTCAGGTCTTTACTGACGATCGCATCTTCTGAGGATTCGACGATGGCAGCCAGCCTTCGCCGGGCGTCCTCCGCAACACGCCTTTCTGTAACATCACGTGCGATAGCCAGATGCACGATCTGCCCATCAGAATCTCGAAGCGGAGCGCTATGAGTCTCCATGTGATGCCGAACGCCTCGCAATCCGATGATGTCGAACTCTAAGGAGCCTCTCTCTCCCCGACAAATCCTCACGTTAAACTCTTTTAACCGCTCCCGGTCTTCCGATGCGATCAGCTCATATTCGCTTCTTCTAATCACCGCCGCCTCGCACTCGGCTCCGACCAGTGCAAGGCCTACTGAATTTATGTGCAGTAACGTGCCATCGGGGGCAACAATCATCACGCACTCGGGCGTCGCCTGAATAATAGTGCGAAAGCGTTCCTCGCTCTGCTCAACGACTCTTCGAGCAATCACCCTGTCGGTGACTTCGATCGAGTGAACGAGTATGCCCTCAACCATCCCCTCCGCATCTCGGAGCGGCTGGTAGACGAAATCCCAATAGCTCTCGCCCGGCTGTCCGGTCCCTGATCGATTCAGCACCGCCTTCATCTCGCGACCGCTGCGTGGCTGTCCAGTCCGATACACTTCATCCAGCAAATCGAAGAAGCCTTGTCCCTCAATCTCCGGCAAGGAATCTCGGACAGTTTTGCCGATGAAATCCGAAGCATTGGCTCGTCCTGTCGCCCGGATGTAGTGCTCATTCACATACGCCCAACGATGACTCGAACCTGTCGTTAGACCGATCGCAGCAGGAATCTGGCCGAGCAGTTCCTGGAACCGGCTTTTTTCAAGCTCGGCCTCGGCGCGCACCATCGATTCGCGATCTGCTACGCGAAGAGGCGCCCTCCGCTCACATTCCACATCGCCGGGCCGACCAGCGAAATGAGCGCCCATAATAACCTCCTGCCGCTGAGAAGAGGATTCGCCGTTCATCAATTTAGGCACATAAGGCCATCAACATGGCTCACTAACCCGCTCCGAGCGCAACCCGATAACTAATCACGCTTTTAGCGCCCACAAACATCATGGCCGCCTTCCTTTGTCCTTCGCTTGATTCCTTGCTTGCATGCAGCAGAATTGAGAGACGTTGCCAGTCAAGTAACGAACGCTATCGTCGCACTCTCTTACCGAAAACGGCAAAACCATTCCAACCTTTGTTTCTTCGGCCTCTATATGGTCAATCGCATTGCCGGTTCCTTTGATGGTGGGACACCGGTTGCCACGGCGTGATGAGCGGCCGATGTCCCCCAAGTTGATGTTTCTCACGGCAGGTGCCGTCGTAATCTAGTTTCTTAAGGTACTTTGCTGCTTGTTGCTGTCGCGCGCATTTCTCACATAATCGTGAGATGCCTGAATATGAGCGAACTGTCCGGTTAGGGTTTGGCGAATGGGCAGCGGGAGATCTTTCTCCAATGCTTCTTTGTACGCGCGCTTAGCTTCATCCTCGGCCCGCTCCGCGGTGACGAGAAGCGTGTGATCGCCGCCACCTAGTTTCACCTTTAGATCTGCCCAAGCACCACGAACAGTGCCGGCCATGGTTCCACTCTCATTTACGTCGTGGACACCCTCCTGATGGAGTAGATTCTCGAGTTCGCCTCGGAACTCCCCGCGGCGCAATGACTCGACCCGAAAGAAGCCCCTGAGTGTCTCATTCTTTAACTCAGCGCCGATCTTCTGAAATCCTTCCTGACTGTCGATCAAAGCTTGAATGATGGAACGCAAGATCTCCTCAGTTTCAAGTAGCGCTTTGGATGGATTCGGCATTTTGTTCCTCTGCTGTTTCGATGAAATGGACTGACAACGTCCCGCTGACTGCCTTTGGCGCCTTTCCTCTATCACCGGCCCATACCGGCAGAGTTGGGAAAGACCCCTGCTCAACTACTGCGTCAAATGCGTTGCTCAATTAAGAATTTACTGCGTCAAATGCGTTGCTCAATTAAGAATTGGCCGTAGCGTGCTTCTTTGGCTTGACCTCAATCTCATTTACGACCTGCTGAACATTTGGTACCTGCTTGGCCAGGCTTCCGGCTTCCTTCTTTTGCTCCTGAGTCTTGACGGTGCCTTTTAGAACCAAGGTGCCGTTCTTTGCCGTACCGCGAATGCTCTGGTCGTTGAGATTGTTGTGGGCCTTGATCGATGCCTTGAAGTTATCTTCAATGGCACTGTCCAGATCGGAAGAGACTGCGCCTGCGTTGTTGTCCCCAGCTGGACGTACACCTATCTCATTGGCGATCGTATAATCCGGGGCAGCTTGACGGGCAAGATTCTCGGCCTGGGTCTTCTGATCGTCTGAAGCCACATTTCCGGTGAGTGTCATTACACCCTTGCCCCGATCCTGAGACACACTCACGTCATTCAGATTGTTGCTGCTGAGAGAATTGGCGACCCCTGCTTTTTCATCGGGATGGGCGGGTTGGTTGTGGCAGCCCGCCACAACCAGAGCACCCACAAGCATGGCTACAGGTCCCAGCAGGATTCTACGGCGCGTATTGATATGACTCATTTCCCTCATCCTCCGCTACTTATCTGGCTAGCCTTTCTACACGCGTGAGGTGTGATGCGGGAGGAACACATGCGGTTGTTCTCGGTGCTAAAGAACTGGGTGGGCCAGCGATGGTCTGGCGTTGATACTCTCGAAGCGATCTTTGAGATATACCGATTTGCGGACGCAACGCCATCCTCTCGCAAAAAGTTCGAGAATCGTAATCCATTGGGAAGAAAGAAGCATCATATCAATATGCACGATCCTGTAATATGACTTTCGCGGGTACGACGCCATTGCACCACTCGAATTCCCCGAAGGTCGTGCATCTCAGATCCCAAGGATATAAATGCGCAACTACGTCCCCTCAACTATGATGGCTCGCAAAGCCCCTGGTTCACCATCCGTGGGAGCCGGCGCGGACGGGCGCAGCGAACACCGAGCGTCCGTTAGCGCGAGCAATAGCAATCAGGATCAGGCCGAGATATTGGCCCGCGCGCAGGCTGGGGATCATCAGGCCTTTGCCCAGCTTTATTCAATCCACAAGCGGCACGTCTATTCCCTTTGTCTGCGCATGGTCGGAAGTATTGCCGAGGCCGAAGATCTCACTCAGGAGGCCTTCCTCCAGTTCCACCGGAAAATAGAAACCTTCCGAGGCGAATCGGCTCTTTCTACCTGGCTACACAGGCTGGCGATCAACGTTGTCTTGATGCATCTGCGCAGAAAGAGCCTGCAGGTGAGTTCGCTGGATGAACTGATGGAGCCGGCTCAAGACCAGCGGCCCGGTCGAAGCTTTGGCGCCCCCGATCTCGTTTTGTCCGGCGCCATCGATCGCCTGGCGTTGCAGCGCGCCATCAATGATCTGCCCGCCGGCTACCGGTTGATCTTTGTGCTTCACGATATCGAAGGTTTTGAGCATAATGAAATCGCATCTCTGCTCGATTGCTCGATTGGCAACAGCAAGTCCCAGTTGCATAAAGCGCGCCTTAGGTTGCGTGAGTCCATGCGCAGCCAGCTGCAGCAGGAGGAACGCAGATGAATACGTTCACAAACAACTTATCCTGCGCAGAATTCCAGGCCCAATTGCCAGAACTGATTGGTTCCGGAGAAGTGATCGCCAATCATTCCCATTTCAAGGATTGCAAACAGTGTCAGAAGCTTTTGGGTGATCTTGAGGCCATTGCCGAAGCCGCCCGCCACCTCTTCCCCATCGAGGAGCCTCCCGACGCTCTCTGGAATCAAATAGAATCGGCCATAGAGAACGAAGAAGCCAATCACAATCTACGTTGAGGTTGTTAAGACTCTCGCAGATCCTGGAGCTGGAGACGCCTTCGCAGATGCGTTGAAAGAGACACGTGTCTCTTCGGGATGCGCCGCGAAGTGAATCTCTGAGCGGAAAGCGGTAATTGCCGATCGGGCCCGATCGGCCCCACGTCCCTCTCCGTCAAGTGGTCCGGCCTCAAACCCCGCGAAAGAATGATAGTTACTGCTGAGCGACGTCGAGGGATAAGTGTTGCCTCCAATCAGCATTTGAATAGGCTGCAGTTCTTGTCCCAGGCTTGGGCAACCTGATTGGACGACTCCTGCATCTCACATCTCGGGTAAAGCCGCAACAAGACAAAAAGACTTGCTGAATTCAGGCTTGTGCAATTCCTCCATCTAGCCTAGCGGATTTGCGACTTCAAGGAGGAGACGATGACGGAAAGCGCCCGCGCGAGCGGCACCGCTCTTGCTAACCCATCCGGAGACGTGAACCACGCCACTGCTGCTCCCTTGGAGAGCGCCACAGAAGTCCCAACTGTGCTTGCGTCGATCCTCGCTGCGTTGCAGACCATGCGGGATGGCGACTTCTCAGTCCGCCTGCCAGTCACCTGGACGGGCTTAGAAGGAAAGATCGCTGACACATTCAACGACATCATTGCAGCCGATCAGCAGATGGCTCGTGAGTTGAACCGTGTGGGGCTGGCTGTCGGCAAGGAAGGACGAACGAGGGAGCGAACCCGCTTCCATCAACTCCGCGGCGCCTGGGGGGAGATGGAGGTTTCAGTGAACACCCTGGTTGAAGATCTCTTGAGGCCGACAACGGAGGTCATTCGCGCCATCGCGGCTGTTGCTCAGGGCAATCTCACCCAAACTGTGAGGCTTGATGTAGACGGCAGGCCTCTCGAAGGCGAATTCCTGCGCTCCGCAAAGATCGTGAATACAATGATCCAGCAATTAGGCGTGTTTACTGCCGAGGTGACTCGCGTTGCCCGTGAAGTGGGCACGGACGGCAAACTCGGAGGGCAGGCTCTCGTGCCAGGTGTCGCCGGCACGTGGAAGGATCTGACTGATTCCGTCAATTCCATGGCGAGCAATTTGACCGGGCAGGTGCGCAACATTGCGGAGGTCGCTACCGCAGTCGCCAGCGGCGATCTCTCCCGCAAAATCACAGTGGACGTTCGCGGTGAGATCCTCCAGCTCAAAGAAGCCATCAACACCATGGTGGATCAGTTACGATCATTCGCTTCGGAAGTTACGCGCGTGGCGCGCGAGGTTGGCACAGACGGAAAACTTGGTGGCCAAGCAGTTGTTCCTGGAGTTGCCGGCACTTGGAAAGATCTTACCGATTCGGTAAATGCGATGGCGGGCAACCTCACCGCCCAGGTAAGAAACATCGCCGAAGTGACGACAGCCGTCGCTCGCGGCGATCTTTCGCGCAAGATCACAGTCGACGTGAAAGGCGAGATTCTTGAGTTGAAAGACACCATCAACACCATGGTGGATCAGCTCAATGCCTTTGCCGGTGAGGTGACACGCGTGGCACGCGAGGTTGGCACAGAAGGCAAGTTGGGCGGCCAGGCACAGGTTCCCGGCGTAGGAGGAACCTGGAAGGACCTCACCGACAACGTCAACTTTATGGCCAGCAACCTCACCGGACAGGTAAGAAACATCGCCGAAGTCGCAACCGCAATCGCAAATGGCGACTTGTCGCGAAAGATCACCGTAGACGTCCGCGGCGAGATTCTCCAGCTCAAAGAAACTCTGAATACGATGGTTGACCAACTCAATCGCTTCGCCGGAGAGGTGACTCGCGTGGCGCGCGAAGTTGGCACGGAAGGAAGACTTGGCGGACAAGCGAACGTGCCCGGTGTCGCGGGCACCTGGAAGGACCTTACGGATTCCGTCAACTCCATGGCGGGAAACCTTACCGGCCAGGTCCGCAACATCGCCGAAGTCACAACGGCTGTCGCTCGCGGCGACCTATCCCGCAAGATCACGGTCGACGTGAAAGGCGAAATCCTGGAACTTAAGAATACCATCAACACAATGGTCGATCAGTTGAACGCGTTCGCCGGCGAAGTCACGCGCGTAGCGCGAGAAGTCGGCACCGAGGGGAAACTCGGTGGTCAGGCGCAGGTGCCAGGCGTCGCAGGCACGTGGAAGGATCTTACCGACTCGGTGAATTCGATGGCCAGCAACCTGACAGGTCAGGTGAGAAACATCGCCGAGGTTTCAACCGCAGTTGCGCGCGGTGATCTGTCGCGCAAGATCACTGTCGATGTCCGAGGCGAGATTTTGGAGCTGAAAGACACCATCAATACGATGGTCGATCAGTTGCGCGCCTTTGCTTCCGAAGTGACGCGCGTGGCCCGCGAAGTAGGAACAGACGGCAAACTGGGAGGGCAGGCGCAGGTATCCGGAATTGCTGGCACTTGGAAGGACCTTACCGACTCGGTAAACTCCATGGCCAGCAACCTGACCGGACAGGTGAGGAACATCGCGGAGGTCTCGACAGCCATTGCCAGCGGCGACTTATCGAAAAAGATAACGGTGAATGTGAGCGGTGAAATCCTGCTGCTGAAAGAAACCATCAATACGATGGTGGATCAACTCAATGCATTTGCCGGTGAAGTGACGCGCGTCGCGCGAGAGGTAGGCACCGAGGGCAGATTGGGCGGACAGGCGAATGTGCCGGGCGTGGCCGGCACGTGGAAGGATTTGACCGACTCGGTGAATTCGATGGCGGGCAACCTGACCGGTCAAGTGAGAAACATCGCGGAAGTCACCACGGCCGTGGCGCGCGGCGACTTATCCCGCAAGATTACCGTGGACGTGAAAGGTGAGATTCTTGAATTAAAGAACACGATCAATACAATGGTCGACCAGCTGAATGCCTTTGCCGGTGAAGTGACACGCGTGGCGCGCGAAGTCGGGACGGATGGCAAGCTCGGCGGACAGGCCGAGGTGCCCGGCGTGGCAGGCACATGGAAAGACTTGACGGACAACGTGAACTTCATGGCGAGCAACCTCACCGGTCAGGTAAGAAACATTGCTGAGGTAGCGACCGCCATCGCCAATGGTGACCTCTCAAAGAAGATCACAGTAGTCGTGCGCGGAGAGATTCTGCAGCTGAAAGAGACGCTGAACACGATGGTCGAGCAACTGCGCTCATTTGCCGCGGAGGTGACGCGCGTGGCGCGCGAAGTTGGAAGCGAAGGCAGGCTTGGAGGACAAGCCAATGTGCCAGGTGTTGCAGGCACGTGGAAGGATCTTACTGACTCGGTCAACGCGATGGCTGGTAACCTCACGGCGCAGGTTCGCAACATTGCTGAGGTGACTACCGCGGTAGCGCGCGGCGACTTGTCGCGAAAGATCACCGTGGATGTGAAGGGTGAGATCCTTGAGTTGAAAAACACCATCAACACGATGGTGGACCAGCTCAATGCATTCGCGGCGGAGGTCACTCGCGTCGCCCGCGAAGTGGGTACCGAGGGTAAGTTGGGAGGCCAGGCTCAGGTGCCGGGAGTAGCAGGCACTTGGAAGGATCTCACTGACAATGTGAATGTCATGGCCGCGAACCTTACCGAGCAGGTGCGTGGCATTGTCAAGGTGGTTACTGCTGTCGCAAATGGCGAACTCACAAAGAAACTCACCGTGAACGCCAAAGGCGAAGTGGCCGCCCTTGCCGAGACCATCAACAATATGACGAATACGCTGGCCACGTTTGCCGACCAGGTGACTACAGTTGCGCGCGAAGTTGGCGTGGAAGGCCGCCTTGGCGGGCAGGCTAACGTTCCCGGCGCCGCGGGTACCTGGAAAGACCTGACGGGAAACGTGAACCTGCTGGCCGACAACCTGACCAATCAGGTGCGTGCGATCGCGGAGGTCGCGACGGCTGTAACCAAGGGCGACTTGACCCGCTCCATCCAGGTGGAGGCAAGCGGCGAGGTCGCGGACTTAAAAGACAATATCAACACCATGATTGACAACCTGAGGCTCACGACAGACCGCAACACGGAGCAGGACTGGCTAAAGACGAATCTGGCAAGGCTCACCGCGATGCTTCAAGGCCAGCGTGAACTTACTACTGTTGGCAGGATGTTGCTCTCTGAGCTCGCCCCATTGGTGAATGCGCAACAGGGTGTCCTCTACCAGATGGAATCCGAGGAGTCGAACAGCATGATTCTGCTGTCGGCCTATGCCAGTACGGAGGATGGTCATCTGGAGACGATCAAGGTCGGAGAAGGCCTCATAGGGCAATGCGCGGCCGAGAAGCGGCGCATGCTGATCACTGATCTACCGCGGCACAGCGCTCCAATCAGGTCGGGGCTTTTCGAGGCCGTCCCGCGAAACGTTATTGTACTGCCGGTATTATTCGAAGACCAGGTCAAGGCGGTGATCGAGTTGGCAACATTGAGTACTTTCACCGCCTCCCACCTTGCGTTCCTTGAGCAGCTCACGTCCAGCATTGGCATTGTCTTGAACAGCATTGAGGCAACCATGCAGACAGAAGGTCTGTTAAAGCAGTCTCAACAGCTGGCAACCGAATTACAAACTCAACAAAAGGAATTGCAGCAGAAGAACGAGCAGTTGGCACAGAAAGCGCAGCAGCTTGCCGAGCAGAATGCCGAGGTGGAGCGCAAGAACCAGGAGATCGAACAGGCCCGTGGCGCGCTAGAGGAAAAAGCCAAAGAACTCGCTCTTACTTCAAAGTATAAATCCGAATTCCTTGCAAATATGTCGCATGAATTGCGTACTCCGCTGAACAGTATTCTGGTTCTCGGCCAGCAATTGGCAGAAAATCCCGATGGCAATCTCAGCGGCAAACAGGTCGAGTTTGCTCGCACAATCCATGGCGCCGGAACAGATCTGCTGAATCTTATCAGCGATATCCTCGATCTTTCGAAGATCGAATCCGGCACAGTATCCGTCGAGGCTGAAGAGGTCTATTTCAACAGCCTGATCGAAATGGTGGCGCGTCCGTTCAAGCATGAGGCCGACAACAGAAGGCTCGCCTTCGACATTGTCGCAGACCCCCGCCTCGCCCGGAGCATAGTCACCGATTCGAAGCGTCTGCAGCAAGTGCTCAAGAACCTGCTATCAAACGCGTTTAAGTTCACTGAGCAGGGCAAGGTGCAACTCTTAGTTTCAGTAGCCGGCGGAGGCTGGACACAGAATCATCCGATTCTGAGTGCTAGCGGCACGGTCGTAGCATTTTCGGTAACAGACACCGGGATCGGCATCCCCTTGGAGAAGCAACGGATCATCTTCGAAGCGTTTCAGCAGGCCGATGCGGGCACCAGCCGCAAGTTTGGAGGTACTGGTCTTGGACTGGCAATCAGTCGCGAGTTGGCCAGCCTGCTGGGCGGCGAGATTCAGCTCTTTAGTACGCCTGGTCAGGGCAGCACATTCACCCTGTACCTGCCGCAAACCTATGCCGGGCCCGCGACCGCATCAACCGTCTCGCGAGGTGAGGTACACATCCGGCCAGTTTCGTTCCCCCCCGTTCCCATTGCCAGCGTGGCCGAACATCTCCCGGAAAGAATCGAAGACGATCGGGCCGAACTGGCGCCTGGAGACGAGGTATTACTGATCGTCGAAGATGACCCGCACTATGCGCGGCTCGTCTGCGATCTCTCGCGAGACAAGGGATTCAAGGTTCTCCACGCGGCTACAGGTTCCGAGGCCCTCGCGCTAGCCAAGGAATACCGCCCAACCGCCATCTCCTTGGATGTATTCCTGCCTGACATGTTGGGCTGGACTGTTCTAAACCACTTGAAACAGGATCCGACGACACGCCACATCCCCGTTCAGATGCTCACGTCAGATGACGATTGGCACCACGGTCTATCGCGCGGAGCATTCGCTTTCGTGAGCAAGCCGACTACAACAGAAGGGCTCAGCGCTGCAATTACGCGCATCAAAGCCTACGCCACCCCGCGCAGGAAGCGACTTTTAGTGGTCGAAGACGAAAAGTCGCAACAGCTTAGCATTGAAGCGCTCCTCGGATCAGATGACATCGATGTTGCATTCGCCGATACCGGTACAGAGGCTCTTGCTGCAGTCACGCGCGAAACATATGACTGCCTGGTCCTCGACTTGAGGCTGCCCGATATGAGCGGATTCGAAGTTCTGGAGCGCCTGCGCGACACTCCTTCGCTAAGCGAGTTACCGGTTGTAGTTTTCACCGGAAAAGACCTTTCTCCGGAAGAGAACAACAAGCTACATTCGCTCGCGCGCAGTGTCATTGTCAAAGATGTAGAATCACCGGAGCGATTACTGGATGAAACCTCACTCTTCCTCCATCGCGTGGTCGCCGATTTACCCATCGACAAACAAAACATGTTGGACCGCTTACACCGGTCCGATGAAGCATTAGTCGGAAAACAGGTTCTGATTGTCGACGACGACGTGCGTAACATCTTCGCACTCAGTAGCGTTCTTGAGCGCCGTGGCATGACCGTGATGGAGGCGGGAACAGGACGCGAGGCGATTGAAACCATCGAAAAGACACCAGGGCTGGGAATCGTGCTGATGGATATCATGATGCCGGAGATGGATGGTTATGAAACCATGCAGGTCATCCGCCAGAACCCCCGGTTCCAACGATTGCCCATCATCGCACTCACCGCCAAGGCCATGAAGGGCGACCGTGAAAAGTGCCTGGAAGCTGGGGCATCGGAATATCTCGCAAAGCCTGTGAATACGGAACAGCTCTTGTCTGCATTGCGCATGTGGTTACACCGGTGAGCGGCGTTTTCTTGTATTCCGCAAACGCTCTCGGCCTTGCCCGCACAAGTAGGATTTCTTCGGTGAAACAGTGAACGACACGCATAGAATCAACATCCTGATGATCGACGACCAGCCGGCTAAGCTTCTTAGCTATGAGGCGATCCTCGCGAATCTGGATGCTCATCTCATCAAGGCGCGTTCCGGCAGGGAAGGACTAGAGTTGCTCCTTAAGCACGACATCGCGGTAGTTTTACTCGATGTGAGTATGCCCGAAATCAACGGGTTCGAGATGGCCGATATCATGCGTCAGCATCCGCGCTTTCAGAAGACAGCGATTCTTTTCATTTCCGCCGTCCGCATGACCGACCTGGACAGGATCAGAGGCTACCAGAGCGGAGCCATGGATTACATCTCAGTTCCTGTTGTTCCTGAGGTCTTACGCGCGAAGGTGTCAGTCTTCGTTGAGCTGCATCGCAAGAGCAAAGAGCTTGAGGAGCTGAACCGTGAGTTGGAGTCTCGTGTTGAGCAAAGAACGCACCAGCTGCAAGAGAGCGAGAATCTGCTTCGCGAGCGCGCTGATCTGTTGGAACTAGCATCTGAGGCCATTCTGGTGAGGGATCTGTCGGGGGCTCTGGCTTATTGGAATGGGGGAGCTGAAGCTCTCTATGGCTGGGAACGGAGCGAAGTCCTTGGCAATCCGGTTCACGGTATCCTTGAGACTCAATTCCCGGCAGAAGAAACAAGTTGCGAATCGGCGCTCATTGCCTGCGGACGATGGGACGGAAATCTGATTCAGAAAACGAAGGATGGCCGCGAACTTGTTGTCGCGAGTCGCCAGGTATTCAAGAGGGAGACGAATTCTATTCTTGAAATCAACCGAGATATCACAGCGCAAAAGCGCGCCGAAGAGGTATTGCGTCAAACCGAAAGACTTGCGGCAATGGGTCGCGTCGCTGGGATCATTGCTCACGAGATCAACAACCCTCTCGAGGCAATTACGAATGCATTCTATCTTCTGCGGAACCACCCGTCGCTCGACGACGAGGCGCGCCACTATGCTCGATTGGGCGAAATGGAGCTATCGAGGGTGGGGCATATTACCAAGCAGACGCTGAGCTTTTACCGCGAGTCGCAGGATCCGGTAAATGTACCGCTCGCAGAGATCCTCGATGATGTGCTCCAACTGCAAGGCCGTCCTCTCACCATGAATCGAATTGTGCTCGACAAGAAGTACCTCACCAATGGGCAGGTGCGTGGATTCCCAGTTGAACTGAGACAAGTGTTCTTGAATCTCATCAGCAATGCAATTCAGGCGATGCCCTCAGGCGGAAAACTGCGCATCCGTATGGGAACAAGCTGGAACGAGACGAGCGGACGCGCCGATTTGTGCGTTTCAGTTAGCGACACGGGATCAGGAATCAGACCCGAGCATGCCAGGCGTCTCTTCGAGCCTTTCTTTACCACAAAGTCCACCAAAGGCACTGGACTAGGGCTCTGGATCAGCAAGGGCATTGTACAGAAGTACGACGGGACGATTCGCTTTCGAAGTATCGTCCTTAACGGCAAGAACGTAACATCGTTTCTTGTGGTCTTTCCCGGCGATAGCTCCACAATAAAAGACGTAGACTCTAGCTATCGGGTGATTGGAGATGACACAACAAGACTTACCTTGGAGCGCATATAACCTAGCTGCTCTTTCGGCCGACAATAAAGAAACAATTGATTCACGTTGAATAGACCGGATCTCACAAATACGCGGATAGTCAACAATAGCTCCTGGCCCGGCCCCTGACGCGATCGGGATACGCTATAGGCTTGCGTTCTCGACCACATTTATCAGATCAGACTGAATCGTCAGATTGGATCGTAGATCGATCGACTGGGCCGGGCTGATGAATCAAACAGACCATATGCAGCGCCACCCCGGCGTTAATCCATTTTTGATGCCATACCATGCATCCACGAACGCTGCGGAGCAATTGGCCTTCAAAGCAACGAAAACGACACCACTCGCATCCAGTAGAAGACGAGCGGCAACCCTGCCACGTCGAATTGCTCTCCGATTGGTATGATTGTGACAACACAACGCCATTTTAAGCCTTGCGTGTCCGGTATTAACACAACTTAAACACTCTCGGGAGGGAAGTTATGAAGAAAGCAATTGTCCTAGTGGGAATGCTTAGTTTAGCAAGTTTTAGTTGGACTGAAACGAAACGCGAGACAACAGACGACCGGTTGGAACACGCGGGTACTGTGCTACGCGAAGTTATGGCGGTACCGGACAAAGGTATTCCAGACGAAGTTCTGGGACATGCCAAATGTATTGCTGTTGTGCCCCATCTTTTGAAAGGCGGTTTCGTCTTCGGAGCTGAGAGCGGGCGCGGTGTCGCAACCTGTCGAACTGGAACCGGGTGGAGCGCCCCAGCGTTCTTCACCATCACTGGAGGCAGTTGGGGCCTGCAAATCGGCGTGGAAGGTATCGATCTCGTCATGGTGGTTCAAGGCGATAAAGGAATGGAAGACTTGATTAACAGCAAGTTTGAGATTGGTGGCGACGCCTCTGCGGCTGCTGGCCCCGTGGGCCGTCACGCTTCCGCTGATACCGACTGGAAACTCAATACGGAAATCCTGACCTATTCACGCGCAAAAGGCGCATTTGCCGGTGTGACACTAAACGGAGCTGCTATCCGGCGCGATGATGACTCAACCGAGGCTATGTATGGAAAGGAGATCTCTACGCGCCGGATTCTGCAAGGCGAGGTCCCTCCCCCACCTCAAGCCCGCCCTTTCTTGGACGCAGTTAGAAATGCCCGGGAACAAGCTAAGGCCAGAGATACCGACAGGTAGTTCGTTGCAAGTTCTCTTAGACTAGACCGCCGCGTCCAAGTGCCGATATGCAAAGACACGAAGGAGGATGAATGCTCTGGGTTGTATTTGCAATTATTGTAATCCTCTGGCTCTTGGGATTCAGCCTGCATATCGCTGGCAGCCTGATCCATCTTTTGCTGGTAATCGCACTCATCGTCCTGATTGTAGACGTTCTGGCAAGGCGACGGCCCGCGCCATGAGCCGGACAAAAGCGTGAGAATTGCAAGGGCGTCTTCAGAAGCCGCGGAATTATCCAGCTTTCGATTTGCTGCCGCCTGTTTCGGCGATGCTTCACTCGCCAACCGGCTTCGATCTTGGTCGCTTCTCAACTCAGGACAACAGGGTTCCGCAGAAGGGCGCACCACCTGTAAGAAGGAGAATTACCATGATGACTAATAATAGTGACCGGGCTTCTGCTCATGGCGCTTTTTTCTCGAGTGTCGGGCTCGGTCGAAGAATCATCGAATTAGAGCCTGAAGATTGTTTCTTTACTCAAGGAGATTCAGCGGACTCTATCTTCTTTCTGCAGCTGGGGCGCGCGAAGATAAGCGTCGTTTCGGAAAAAGGTAAACAAGCCACCATCACGCTTCTTTTTCCTGGAGAGTTCTTTGGAGAGGAGTCGCTCGGAACGCTGCCGGGTTCGCGTATGGCAACTGTAACAGCAGTGAATAAATGTGCCGCCTTCAAGATAAAGCGCGACGAGATGATCCAGATCCTGCATCAAAAGCATGACTTCAGCGACCAGTTCCTCTCTTATCTGTTGGCTCGCGGGATGCGCACGCAAGCGGATCTTGTGGATCAGATCTTCAACTCGAGTGAGAAGCGCCTTGCACGTGCCCTGCTTTTGATGGCAGAAGCTGAAAAGCCTGAGGGACCACTCGCGATGATTCCTCCAATCACACAGGAAACTCTGGCGGAAATGATTGGCACTACGCGTTCCCGCGTGAGCTATTTTATGAATCGCTTCCGTGATCTCGGACTTATCAGCTACAAGAATCGAATTCGCGTGCATAGACCGCGGCTGCAAGCTGCCGTGTTGGATCAATTTGTTTAGCGATGAAAGCGCGATCCGTTGCGCCGCGACGAAACGGGCTTATTCCATTCGCAGCACCGATCCCAGGCTCTTCATAGAAGCACGGAAATTGATCCGCCAGGGCATTCGGCCTGAGCCGGGAACCAGGCGAGTGCAGCGGTAGCTTCCTCAGGCCCTTGCCTGACGTGCCTGAATGTTGGCGAACGGAACCTTGGTCGCGATGGACATAACTGAGGTGTAAATCGCGTCCTAATAATCGCGGTCGATCGACTCCCAATTCCAGATGGCTCATGTCAAGTTCATATGGACCTCCAAAGAACTCAGCAGAGCGGCCCGTCAATTCGTTTATTCGATCAAGCAGCGCTCCAGCTACAGGCCCCAGATTGCTCCGCGGGTAAAGTGCTGCATCGAAGCAAACGCCGGCACTTTGGCGTCCAACCGCTGGGCGCGTCACGTGTCATACTCACATAGAAACATCTTTTGTTCCCGTCAGGGTGATCAAAATGCGGCTTGAAGACTTAGGTCTAATTGGGAACTGTCAATTCTCAGCCCTCGTGCACAACAGCGGGGAGATTGTCTGGTGCTGTCTTCCCCGCTTCGATTCCGAGCCGGTGTTTTCGACTCTGCTGGATAACAAAGAGGGCGGGCATTTTCGCGTCAGCCCTGCTGGAGGGGAGATTGGTGTCCAGCGCTACATCTCAAGCACAAACATTCTTGAGACCACCTTTCGAACCCCGACGGGAGCCTTTCGTGTAATCGACTTCGCACCCCGATTCCTGCACTTCGATCGCGCGTTTCGCCCGACTCAGCTATTCCGAATCGTGGAACCGATCGAAGGTACGCCGCGTATCGCTGTTGTTTGCGAGCCGCGACTCGGGTGGTCCAAAGAAGTGCCTTCACGCGTGCAAGGTTCTCATCACGTCCGTTATGAGGGGTTTGCGAGCGAGTTAAGACTAACTACCGACATCCCCCTCTCCTATCTGGGTGGCCAACCGTTTACCCTCACCGGACGCCAACAATTGGCTCTCACCTGGGGCGCCCCAATTGAAGAACCTCTTGCTCCATTGTGCGAGCGATTCCTGAATGAAACCTGCCGCTACTGGCAGCGATGGGTAAAACAGTGCAATATCCCTCCTCTGTTTCAGAACGAGGTAATTCGGTCCGCGCTGGCGCTGAAACTGCACTGCTTCGAAGACACGGGAGCCATCGTCGCAGCAATGACCACATCGATTCCAGAATCTCCGGGGAGTGGTCGTACTTGGGACTACCGTTACTGCTGGCTACGGGATTCCTATTACGTGCTGAACGCCTTCGGATCTCTTGGACAAACCGAAGAAAGAGAACATTTCGTTCAGTACTTGTTGAATGTGGCCGGAGGAGCGCCAGGACTCAATCTGGCGCCACTCTACCGCGTCGACGGCTCGCAGAATCTCGAAGAATCGATTCTCAGCGATTGGCCTGGTTACAACGGCGAGCAGCCAGTGCGCATCGGAAACGAGGCGGCTCAGCACTTCCAGAACGACATCTATGGTGAGATGGTTCTTGCACTGACGCCGATCTTCCTTGACGAACGCCTGAGCGCTGAGCGCTCGCCGGCGGCACTGAAGTTGATCGAAGGCCTCGCGCGAAAAGCGATTTCTCTAACCGGCGTTCCCGATGCAGGGATCTGGGAATATCGCACAGCATCGAAGCCGCAAACATTCTCTAGTCTTATGTGCTGGGCGGCTGCCGATCGCATGGCGTCGATCTCTGATCGTCATACGCCGGCACTGGCAGCAGAGTTTCGCTCCGCTGCCGAACGCATTCGCGCTGAAATAATAGCAAAATCGTGGAGCCCGGGCAGAAAAAGCTTTGTGGGTCACTACGGCGGCGAAGATCTTGATGCTTCACTCCTCCAGATGGTCCGTCTGCGCTTTCTTCCCCCAGACGAATCGATGATAGGCCAGACAATCGATGCCATTCACAAGGATCTTTCCATGGGAGGGTGGTTGCAGCGGTATAGCCTCAACGATGGGTTCGGCAAGCCTTCGGTCGCTTTTGTCATCTGCGCCTTCTGGTTGGTTGAGGCCCTCGCCGCGTCGGGACGGCGCGACGAGGCGACTGCAATGTTCGCGCGGATCCTTGCCGTGTTGTCACCTCTAGGCCTTCTCTCGGAGGACTATGACCCGGAAGAGCCACGTATGTGGGGGAACTTTCCGCAAACTTACTCTCATGTTGGGTTGATTCACTCTGCCTTCGCAGCCTCGCCCCAGTGGGCTGAGGTGTTATGACGCTCTGATAGGTGGGAATGAAATGCGGTGATCGCCTGCCATTCAAGACCAGGATAAGCACAGCTTCGAAACCGGCGTTGGCTCTCTACCCCTGCAATAGAAACGCTCCTCAGGCAGTGAATCCAGAGAATCTATCATTTGCAGCAGTACACTTGCACGCCGGGTGATCCTGCGTAGGGTTGGATCTTCAGCTGCATTGCGCCTGGCAATCTCCCGTCGAACTGCCCACGCATTCCCACGACAGTCGGCGTCGGGTGATCCAATGCAGCAAGCCGCCATGAATCATCCGGAGAATAAACAACCAGCCACCATAGCACAGGCATCATAAGGTCTGTTGTATTGGGATTGGGTCCGGAAATCGGGAGCGCAGGCTCTGGAAGGGAGGTAAGTGCCATGCTCTGGACAATCTTTGTGGTCCTTCTGGTTCTGTGGTTACTCGGAATGGTCAGTTCCTACACGCTGGGTGGTTTCATCCACATACTGCTTGTGATTGCGCTCGTCGTACTTCTTATCCAGTTAATATCTGGCCGTAGACCTATAGTATGATTTCGACACCGTAATTGGCTCATTTCAGCATGAACAGACACTTTAGAGACCCCACGGAGGTGGACAAATGGACAAGGACAGAGTGAAAGGGACGATCGACGATTCGGCCGGGCGCGTCAAGCGCCAGGTAGGCGAATGGACAGGAGATAGGGACGCCCAGATTGAGGGTACAGCGCAGCAGTTGAAAGGCAAGGCCGAAAAGATCGCCGGTAAGATCAAAGACACGGTACGGGACTCCACAAAGAAAACAGGGGCACCCACGGATAGGGTTCCAGAGCCCAAAGATCGGCATGTAGTTATCTCTCACCGCTAAACCCTGCGCTCTCAACATGGCGGGTGGTCGAAAAGCCATCCGCCGGGGTGCGGAGGGTAATCCCTGCTGCAGACCTCCGAAAAGATAATGGTCCGACCGGGGTCGATAATTACAACAGTTATACTTGCGAGTCCGCCTTAATAAGCTCAATGCTTTTTGAAATACTGTACTTCCCTCTCATGTTGTTTTGCCTGTTCAATTGTTGCAAACGTACCAAGGTTACGCCGCTTCCCGCTCGCTGGGCTCTTCTTACGGGAATAGAGCCGGTAGTCGCCGCTCTTGAGCTTACGTATCATGCTGCGAATTCCTCTCGGAGAACAGTTGGACAAGCAATGAGCGCACTGAAGTTATACTTCTTCGGCCGATTGAGCAAGTCTCGCCTTGAGAAGCTTAGCCTCTTGATCTGGTGCCATTTCAGTTCCACTCTCTAATCGATAGCATCCTTCATCTACTCTCGCGCTTCAGCGCGTGTTCCACTCGTGCAGCGAGAAGCTTCCTTGCCTTCTCCAAATTCCGGCGTCGTGAAGCACTCAGTACTTTGCCGGCGTGGCTCAGGTAGAAGCTAAGCACTCTCATTCCCGATGCTGGTCCCTCCGGTGAAACTTCCCTCGATGCCAAAGATTCAGCTATTGCTTCCGGGTTCCATCTAAAAATCCCTACCGGCAGGCGGAGGGAACAACCCGCTGTCGAGTCAACTCTCTTCCTTCCCCCTCTTAGTATCTCAATCATTGAAACCTCTCGAGTGGTAGTTCTTGAAGGCTTAATCCAAAGCCTCTTATCACTATTGGGGGTGGACGGGGTTCGGCCCCAGCGCGCAAAGATTAAGAGCCGGGACCCCCCGAGCGAAAATCGGGCCAGACCGGGGTTTCCCCGGACGCACGACTTTTCGTGCTATCTACGCGGCGCGGAGTGCTTGTTTCTGAGAGATTTCCGTCAGCTTCTTGTCTGCTGCCTTCTCTTCCTCAAGTGTCTTCTGGAGAATCTCTGAGATCTGTCTCTGGCCCAGGCTCTCAGCATAGGACCGCACTGTTCCATAAGCGGCCATTTCATAATGTTCCACTCGCTGTGCCGCTGAGATCAGGGCAGCATCTCTGACATTCCCCTCGGCTGTCTCGCTAAGCATCTCCGAGCCTTCATCAAGTACTCCTTTCATGCCGTCGCAAGTCTTCCCCTTGGGGCTTGAGCCTAGGATCTCAAAGACCTGTTCCAGGCGCTGAACATGGCCTTCGGTCTCCTTCAGATGATGCTCGAATGCGCTACGCAGCTCCTCTAACGACGCTGCCTTGATCAACTTGGGGAGAGCTTTAATGATTTGATTCTCTGCGGAATACAGATCCTTTAGTTCTTCAACAAACAGCGCGTCAATTGTATCTACACTCATCTCACTCCTCCGTGGGTCTGTCATCTGTCCCGTGCTTTAAGGAAATCAGATGCGCGCCTCATAGACCCGGTTGCTTTCGGCCACCAGCTCGAACAGACCGAGTGGGCACCCTGCCTTTGAGCCCGAGAGCATCGGCCTCCATGCTTGTTTCAGAAAACCCCGAGTTATGCCCACGCTTCTAACTTGCAGCCGGTTTGCATCAAGCTGACAGTCGAAGGAGTGCTTCAGATGAATGCCTCAGACATTCTCATTGAGCTATTGATCGGGTGGGGAGTCAATACGATCTTCGGTCTTCCTGGCGACGGAATCAACGGTGTTTTTGAGTCGCTCAGAAAGCGCAAGAAGGACATTCGCTTCATTCATGTTCGTCATGAAGAATCCGCGGCATTTATGGCTTGCGCATACGCAAAGTTTACCGGCCGGCTTGGCGTTTGCATTGCGACCTCCGGACCCGGAGGCATTCATCTTCTCAACGGACTCTACGACGCCAAGATGGACGGTGTCCCGGTGCTTGCGATCACCGGTCTGCAGCATAGCGATCTGATCGGAACATTCTCGCAACAGGACGTTGCTCTCGATAAACTCTTCATCGATGTCGCGGTCTACAATGAGCGCGTTATGAATGGCGCTCACATAGAAAGGGTCGCCGACCTTGCGATTCGCTCCGCATTGACGAGTCGCGGCGTCGCGCATATCACGATACCCGTCGACGTGCAGTTGCATGAGACCAAGGAAAGGTCTGCCAGGAATCCAGCTCATCACACATCGGTGGTGCCCGCCTACGACGGTCATATCCCGGCACGCGTCGACCTCGAATATGCCGCCGACATCCTGAATCGTGGAAAGAAGATTGTGATTCTTGCCGGACAAGGCGCATTGAATGCGACCGACGAAATTGAAAAGACCGCTCAAATGCTCGGGGCACCCATTGTGAAAGCGCTGCTCGGAAAGGCTGCAGTTCCAGATGATAGTCCCTATGCAACCGGCGGCATCGGGCTGCTTGGTACTGAGCCGTCACAGAACGCAATAGAGAATTGCGATACGCTCTTCATCGTCGGCTCCTCCTTTCCATACATCGAGTTTTTGCCGGAACCAGGCTCCGTAAAGTGCGTGCAGATCGACATAAACCCGCGGCGCATCAGTCTCAGGCATCCGGCAGACGCCGCAGTCATCGGTGATTCAAAGCAGTGCCTGCAGGCCCTCTTGCCGCTGCTCAATCCTCATGACAAAAGCTTTCTCGCAAAGGCGCAGAAGGCCAAAGCTGCGTGGGAGAAACGCATGGAAGAACATGGAACGCTGATGGATAAGCCGATGAAACCTCAGGTCGTCGGCTGGGAATTGGGAAAGCGCATTCCTGCGAATGCAATCATTACCTCGGACTCGGGCACGATCACCACCTGGTGGGCACGGTATGTTCCGGCACTGCGCGGCCAAAAGCACAGTTGCTCCGGGAATCTCGCGACCATGGCATGCGGATTGCCTTACGCAATCGCGGCGGCGATCGCGTATCCCGATAGGCCGGTATTCTGCATCATCGGCGATGGCGGGCTGAGCATGCTGATGGGCGAGCTGATCACCGTCGCCGCATATAACCTGAATATTAAAATCATAGTTATTAAGAATAACTCGCTGGGTCAAATCAAATGGGAGCAGATGGTCTTTTTAGGCAATCCGGAGTATGCATGCGATCTTTTCCCTGCGGATTTTGCAGCTATCGCCCGTGGCTGCGGCATCGACGCCATTCGCATCGAAGAAGCTTCTCAGTGCGGCGCACAACTTGACTCGGTCGTCGGTCGTTCCGGCCCGGTGCTGATAGAGGCCGTTGTAGATCAATTTACTCCGCCCATGCCTGCAAAGGTGAAGGCCTCACAAGCCGTCAAATTTGCAGAGGCTCTGATGCGTGGAGAACCAAATCGCTCGAAGATCGCTCTTACGACGCTGCACGATTCCGTGCGAGAGCTTGTTTGACGATCGAGTTCTACCGGTACTCTACGATTTCGACGCCGCCTGTCTGGCGTACGGGATCAACCCTGACGCCCTCCGAGTGACGCTCGAAGGATAGATCAAGCCAGGCGTCGCCGACGGATAGGTTGAAAACCCTGACTCGGCTGAGTTTCTCCGGGAGGGTGGGGTAGTGCAGGTAGACCCGCTGTTCAAGGGCAGAGATCTCCAGCCCGAGGCATGCTTGCAAAACCATAAACACAGCTCCCGCGGCCCATGCTTGCGGCGCGCACGCTACCGGGTAGAGCGTAGGTCCCTTTCCCGGCCTGCGGGGAAATCCACAAATTAGTTCGGGAAGCCGATGCAACGTCACTTCGGCAGAAAGATCGAGCAGGCCCGATAATACTTGCAGTGGAAGTTGTTTATCTGGTTCCCGCAGTGCTCCCCATGCGATCACCGCATTGTCGTGCGGCCACATCGATCCGTTGTGATAGGACATGGGATTATATCTTTTCTCGTTTGTAACAATGGTTCGAATACCCCATCCGGAATAGAAAGCGGGTGATAAAAGCGCCTCGATTACGGCACGATGCTGGGTATCGGAAGCAATGCCTGAAAACAGGCAATGACCTGCATTGGAACTGCGCACTTTGCATTGCCTCTTCTCACCATCGAGCGCCAGAACAAACATCGATAGATCATCGGACCAGAACATCGACTGGAACTTATTCCTGAGCTGCGCAGCCTGTTGGTTCAGGCGCTCCACCAAAGCAGCATCACCCAGACCCTTCGCAACCGTCGCCATGCCACGCTGTGCGGCGTAGACATACGACTGCACTTCGCACAGAGCAATCGGAGGGGCCGCGAGCCTCCCGTCGATGTAAAACACAGAATCGTCCGAGTCCTTCCATCCTTGCTGCACCAAACCGTTCGTCGATTGCCTGGCATACTCCACAAATCCGTCGCCATCCAGGTCCCCGTATCGGTCGATCCAATCGAGTGCGGCCAGCAGATTGCTCCATATACTACGCACGAACTCGATATCTCCCGTCCGTTGATAGTAGGCGGCCGCCAGAACCAGGAAGAGCGGTGTCGCATCTACTGCGCCGTAATAGCGCCCGAAAGGCACCTCGCCCAACTCCGCCATCTCACCTTTGCGCATTTCGTGCAAGATCTTACCAGGCTCGGCTTCGCGTTTCGGATCATGCATTGTGGCCTGAGTCGCCGCCAGATACGAAAGCACGCCCCTCGCAATCGCCGGCGCCAGCCACAACGTCTCAAGTGCGGTGATGATGCCATCCCTGCCAAACACAGTACTGAACCACGGCACGCCGGCGTAAGGATAAGGCCCGAAGGGCGTCTCGGTGATCATCATCGCCAGATCAGAACTAGAGCGGCTCAACCACTGATTGACCTGATCGTTGGAGGTCTCGATCCGCGCATCGGCGAGCGGACCATGAAGACGCCGCTCCGTGGTTCGGTGGAGTGCCTGGCCATATGTTTCCGCGGCTCGTTCACCTTCGCGTTGCGTGCACTCCACAGTCAACACAAATTCCGTTTGCTCTTTCGCCGCAACATGAATCGGAATCACAAGCTCCCCAGGCTGAATGCTGCACGATGACGCCGAGCATTCGACCCGTGTCAGGCGTCGCACGCCGTCCAGGCCCACATAGATCAGTGTTGCAGCACCCTGGCTGACTTTGGCAGGAAGCGTTTCGCCATGGCGTTTGCGTTTCTCGCCACGCACCTCAAAGATGTCGGCAAAATCCGCTCCAAACGTGACCGATAATTGCACTTCGACCGGATCGTTTCCGTAGTTGTTCACCACAATTTGCTCGTACACCATGCCGTCGGTCAGAAACTTACGCCGATAGATGTGCAGCGTGCCGCGAGGGAGAAGACTTCCCGTTGAGAGCCGCAGCTCTGGATTGGTCATGTCCACGGCAAACAGCACATTGTCTTCTCGTATCGTCGAACTCAGAAGAAGTGGGCGAGTGCCGGCCAGAAGTAATTCAAGCCGCGAAAGATAACGCGTCTCTTTATGAAAAATCCCTTGCTGCCCAAATCCGACAGGCTGAATGTCTCCGCTGCGATCGAAGACGGCGAACGTGTCCCCATTCAACAGTACTCGAGTTCGATCGTCGGCAAGTGAGGACGAAGCCCTAATGTAGAATTGTTGACCGACTTCGATGATATCACTGCTTGAATCCTTGACCGGATACTGTGCCAATGCCGACCCCTCCCGCCGTTAGTTGGTGGAATCCGTTCCCTTCTCCGGTTCGCACTCTCTCGATGGTTCGTTCATACGCCCGAACATAATCATGACACATCCTCCGTGCGCTAAATCGTCGTTCAAACGTCGCGCGGCACACATTCCGATCAATCGCCGCTACGTTCTTCACGGCCTCTGTCGCTTCTTCAATACTGCCTACCACGAAACCTGTGACTCCGTCTTCGATGATCTCCTCGACCGAGCCACCGCCAAAGGCAATCACGGGAGTACCGCAGGACATCGCCTCGATCATTACGAGACCAAACGGCTCAGGCCAATCGATCGGAAACAAAAGAGCTCGCGCATTACCGAGAAACTCAGTCTTCTCGTGCTCTGCTATCTCCCCGATGAATTCAGCAAGCGACTCTTTCAGCAAAGACCTGATGCAACGATCGTAATAGTCTTGATCGGTAGGATCGACCTTTGCTGCGATCCGAAGCGGCAGACCAACGCGCTTCGCGATCTCAATGGCGCGATCGACCCGTTTTTCCGGGGAGATGCGGCCCAGAAACGCCAAATACCCCCCTTCGCCCCGGCCAATCTGATGAAGCCTTTCGGGCAACCCGTGATGCACCGATGTCAGCCAAGAGGCCCACGGCATTGGTCTTCTCTGCGCATTCGAGATCGAGATCAGATTCATGTCATTGAACTCGCGGAAGATCGGAAATAGATCGGGAATGTCGAGTCGTCCATGAAGCGTCGTAACGGCGGGAGTCGACTGGCGCCGAATGTGCGAAAAGGGAAGGTAATCAAGATGGAAATGCATGACATCGAACTCCCTGGCCCTTTTTGCGACGGACTCGATGAGTTGCATATGTCGTGCTAACGGATCAGGCAGCTGCGCTTTGCGCAACCGCAGCGCCTGATCGCATACCGTGCACAGGTGAGCGGAAGTGATGGAGTCGCCGCTTGCAAAAAGCGTCACATCATGTCCCTGGCTCACGAGTTCCTCGGTGAGGTAAGAGATTACGCGCTCCGTGCCCCCATACAGGCGCGGTGGAACACTTTCATGCAGAGGTGCTATCTGAGCAATCTTCATCTTTCGCCTTTGTATCCACCGGTCCCGCGGTCGTGATCAGCGCGAAGGACTGGCTAGAAACGAATGACCGGTCCTGCAGTCACGCGCAGATTGTTGTACGTTCCATTGTTGAGGTAAACTTCGTCTCCCGCTTCGAGACGCAATCCAAGCCAGTTCGCAAACATTTCAATACCTCCGCCAGGATAGACTGCAAGATGTGTGCCACTCCCGCCCACACCCGCAACAGCGCCGCTAACGGAAGTTCCCGAGACCGCTCCAGAAGTGTTTGTGCTGAAATCGATAAAGCCTACTTTTCCCGCCACGAAGACCCGGACAGGTCCGCTTGTTCCGAACTGTAGTTTGGGTCCGAAGAGTCCTACAAGAGGCCTTACGCTAGTAGTCGTAAATGTCGTTGTAACTCCGTTGGTCGTGCTCGTGGAGAAATTACGAGCAAAGTCATAACTCATCTGGGCTTCGAGCGCTAGGTTTGGATGAGCGTTGAAGCCCACAAGTCCACCTAGACCGACATAGTTGGTTGTCGAACCTGCCGGGCTAAATCGAAGATACTCGGCAAACGCTTCTATTTCTCCGTGGTCCCTTTCGAATCTGTTCGACTGCGCCGGCGGAGTCTGCTGGTGTGAATCGGGGGGCGGTGGTTGATACGCCGACGAAGAATACTGGCTGGATTGAGTCGATTGATCGGTCGACGACTGGGTTGCTTGATCGGAAGTGGCAGTCGATGGCAGTTGGGCCGCTTGCTCCGATACCGTCGAGGTCTGCGGTGCCGCTGACTGATTCGTTGCTGTGGACAAGTGCATGGTTGGCTGATGGTCCTGAGCCGCACACTTTGATGGCAACGTCAGAACAAAGGAGAAACATAACCCAATGAGCACAACAAAGCGTTTCATCTCTCGCTCCTTCTAAGAAGAATGGCCTTAGTGGCTAGTTCTCTGACCGCATGATTCTGTATCTGTAGCGCCGGTCTCCAGACCCGCACGCGGTACGAATTCATTCGGTCAGAGAACTAGCATAGCCTTCGTCGTTTCGCCGCATATTGCGATTGCGAGACGACGAAGAGATAGGATGCCTGTTCGTTGTGCTGGGTTGGTATGATTCGTTTGCTTAGGCTGTCGGGTCGTTGAATTGAGTGTAGCTTAGATTCAGTTATGAGCTGATCGTTTGTATGAATAAACCCGATCGCAAGAAATAAGAGTTCGGAGACTCAATCTACTTTTATGACATGAGAAGAGAATAATTCCTCGCGCCCGCTCAATGCGCCAGGCTCTCTACATTCTCGCGAACCGTGAGAATCTGGTCAGCGACAACTCCGGTCATCTTTTGCACGATTCCGGAGGGCCAGCGAATCTCGATATCTGCCGTTTTGGCCGTACCCAACCCGAAGTGAACTCTGAGGTCACAGGCAGACTGGAAGCTCGATTGACTGAGCACCTCCTGCACCTGGAGCTTTCCTCCGTAGCGCGCAATCACCCGTGCGCCAATGGCGCTTCGGTTGCTCTTTACGCCTACGAGGCGCAACTTGATCCAGTGATTCTCCTTCGGGGCATCGTTGCGCAGCAGCGTCGGCGGTTCGTTGACGTTCATGATCAGAACGTCGATGTCTCCGTCGTTATCGAAGTCGCCGAAGGCCATTCCGCGGCTACAGTGTCCCGCATTGACGTCAGGGCCCGACTCGTTGACGACCTCGGCGAAGGTCCCGTTCCTGAGATTCCGAAAGAGCACACGGGGAGTGCGGGTGGCATAGCCTGGCACGCGGCCCGTGAGTTCTGGATAGACTGAGCCGCTGCTGATCATGATGTCAGGGTAGCCGTCGTTGTCGAAGTCAAACATACCCGCACCGAAGTCGATGTATCGCGACTCTACATTCAGGCCCGTCTCGTTCGTCAGATCGTCGAAGTTGCCCTTGCCATCGTTCTTGTAGATCCCCGGAGCCTGGTGGACGAAATGGGTCTTCACAATGTCTAGGTGACCGGCCAAATCGTAATCGCCCAAACCAACCCCCATGCCACCCAGTTGCCGTCCGTCGTTGCTGAGGGCCACCCCGCGGAGAAGGGCCTCCTCACGAAAAGTTCCATCGTGGTTGTTCATCAGCAGCAACGATGGCGTCGAATCGCATGCGACAAAGATATCCGGCCAGCCATCCTCGTCGGCGTCGAAGGCCACCGCGGTAAGCGAATAGGATCCGCGCGCTTTGTCAACGCCCGATATTACCGAAACATCTGTGAATGTGCCGTCCCCATTGTTGCGATAGAGGTAGTTCTTCGCCTTCGGCAACCCGTTGGGACCGCAATTGACGGGTACACCCTCATAGTTGCAGTTCACCACAGAGAGTGAGGGCTTGGGCGCCGTGGCTAGGTCGATATCAACATAGTTGGCAACGAACAGATCGAGGAAACCATCGCGATTGTAGTCCACAAAGGTACATCCGCTGCTGAAGCGCGTCTCGGGATGAAGCAGACCTGACTTTTCAGTCACGTCGGTAAACGTGCCGTCGCCATTATTGCGATAAAGCTGGTTCTGGCCATAGTAGGTAATGAAGATATCCTCCCAGCCGTCGTTGTTGTAATCGCCCACACAGACACCCTGCGCCCAGCCGGCGTGAAGCATTCCCGCTTTGGCCGTAACATCGGCGAACGTGCCGTCGCGATTGTTCTTATAGAGGCGATTGGTGGCCGAAGCAGGAGTGTCGACCAGGCGGCGGCCGCTCGGAATGAAGATGTCGAGCCAGCCATCGTTGTCATAATCGACGAAGGCTATGCCGCACGCCATCGACTCGATAATGTAAGTGAATCCGTCCACCTCTCCGTAGATAGTCGGCTCGGTCAACCCCGCCAATTTGCCTACATCGACGAATCGCGAAAATGGCGGCAGCGCGGTTTTGGGAGCCACAGCAGCTTGTATGCGCCTGGGCAGAAGAGAAGCGAGAACTGCCGCAGGAATAGTGCGGAGCAGATCGCGGCGCAAAGGGAGCTTTGGTTGATCGACGTTCTTTTCTGGCTTCACAGATATAACCTGACAAGTTTAGTCTGTCACAATTCGCACCGAGAGCAAATCTTTACTTCTATTGCCGAAATCTACTGCGTCAATGGTGGAAGGCTGTTTTTCAGCTCCTGCGCGCTTTGGTTTTCTGGATCGATCTTCAGTGCGCTATCGACCGCCAGTCGCGCATCGGCGAACTTCGACTCAGTAGCCAGGGTCGCGGCCAGAGAGATCCAGGCAGATACATAGTTGGGAGCCGTTTTGACCGCCTGCCGGAACTGCTCTTCGGCCAACCCGTTCTCGTCGAGCTTCGAGTAGACATAGCCAAGCTGATTATGGGCCAGGGCAAACGAAGGATCGCCTTGCACTGCGCGTTCTAGCGCAATCCGTTCGGCCGCATAATCGTCCAGGTCGTTCAGAACCATCGCCCAGCGATACGCCAGCCTGGCATCGTTGGGCGTCGTGTCGCTGGCTTCGCGATACAGTGCAGCGGCTTGCTTTTTATCCCCCTTGGCAGCAGCTTCGGCAGCCTGCGTTGACTTCTGCGCAGCCAATGTATTGTCCGATTTCTGCTTCAGCAGGACCTGGTAGACCTTAAGCTGTTCCGCGGCTTCTTCGGTCTTACCCTGTTTGCGCAGCATCTGAGCAAGTTGGGAGCGTGCTTCGGGATCCGTGTCTCCCATGTCGATGGCTAGCTTGAATTGCTTCTCAGCCTCGCCATACTCGTGCAGTTCAGCCAGCACAGCTCCCAGATCGAAGTGCGTATTGTAGTGCTTGGGATTGATCGAGGCAGCCTTTTCCAGATGCTTGCGCGCGTCCTCGAAGTCGCCCGCCTGCCGCTCCGCTGCACCGCACAAGAACAGAATGTCCGCGTCGCTGGGAGCGCGCAGCACTAGCTTGTGCGCCAAGGGGATTGATATCTCTTGGTTGCTGTCAATGAGCAGGACACGCAGATAGATTCGCTGCGCATCCAGATCGGCAGGCCTGCGGTTTGCCAGCGCACCAGAGACCTCCACCGCCTCGCGATAGCGGAGCTGATGCACGAAGATTGTTACCAATGCATCCACGAGACGGGTAGAGTCGGGATACTTCTTGACAGCTTCGCCCAGCACACGCGCGCCTTCATCGAACCGGCCAGCGCCTCCCAGGGCTACACCAAGATCGAGACTCAGATTCTCATCCGCTTGTTCTTGGGAAAGCAACGCTATCACTTCGTCGTATGCGTGGATCGAGATCAGCGCCTGGGCCATTCCGTCCAGCGCGATCTTCGAATGAGGATCGATCTGCAGGGCCGCCTGCCACGCCTGGGCTGCATCTGGGATTCGCCCCAGCCGGCTCAGCGCTTCGCCGAGCAGCAGATAGGACTTGATCTCTTTTCCATCAAGCTTCACCGAGATCAGCAGCGGATCTACCGCCGCTTGGAATTTGCCCTCTGAATACAGCGCGAGTCCCAGCAGGTAGTTCAGTGGCGCGGATTGTGTGTAACGCTTCAGGCCTTTCCCGTAGGCTTGCTCCGCGCAGACAAATCTATGATGATCGCCAAACCAGTTGCCCAGTTCAATGTATGACCGCTCGTCGTGCTGAGCTTGCACTCGGGATTCGATGGCTTGCGGCCCCTGGCACGCCTCGGGCTTCACCGCCGCTTGTCCACAGGCCAAATGGGATGCAAGCGCCGCCGCGACTCCATACAAAACCTCAAACCATCTTCTGCGGGCGGCCATGTGAGCGGAAAACTCCTCGATCATTAACAGGAAATCGAGGCGTGCCGCCGGAGAAAACTCTTCGGCGGCACGCTCTCTTCTATTCTATTTTGCGGGGATCACAACCACAGTAATTCCGTAGCGGGGCACATCGATCGTAAAGTTCGCGCCAAGATTCTCAATGGGAGCCTGCGTCACGCCCTTGCCTGCCGATACCGTTTCCTTGTTCCAATCGTAACGGACCCCCTTGTCGGCAAAGTTGTAACCCTTGATTGCCACCGATGTCGTAATCGCATGTTCGAGATTCTTGTTGATGAAGACCAGAGCCATTCCACCGTCGCGCCGCTTCACTGCATGCACTGACAATGTCTGGAGATTGGAATCGGCCTGCACAAGAGTATCGCCGACCCCGGCTGCCGTGTGCAGCAGCCGGATACCCTCATAGGCTGATCCGGTCTTCCCCTGGCTGTCCATCAGCGTGAAGGCGGTCGATCCCTTGGGACCATGAATCGGCGACCAGATCACGGTGTAGACTTGCTGCTCGAGCAGCGTTGCAATCGAATCGGCGGCAAACATTCCTATAGCAGTCGGGTTTTGGGCCGGCTTCCAGAGATCGGAGCCGATTCCTGTAATCGCCAACGGAGGCGTGTGTCCGGCGGGGCAATACTTTTTGTACTTCTCGGCGAGGTCACCCACAACCAGGCCATACCAGTACGCAACAGCATTCTTGTCCGGTGCGTGATTGTGTTCATCCCCTCCGAAACGGGCGTGCAACAAAAGGTCGTCCTCATCCATCCGGTCTGGGAACTGTTGAGGGGCAAGTCCGAACCAACCGTCCACCGCGCTGAAATCCATGCTGGCGCAGGCATTCTTGAGTACGCCTTCGTTCCACTTGGAGCCGAAGAGATGTGCCGTCCAACCCGAAACTGGCGGCTGGACGACGTAAGCGCCCACAAGAATCGTGGGATCGACGGCCTTCATTGCTTTGGCATAGGCCACCACCGCTGTACCGTAAGCCTGCGGCCCCATCTTGGCGTTGTTTTCAAAGCGGCCCCAATCCTTGGAGTTGTTGGGTTTGCCGGCGTGCAGATCCGGCTCGGGCGATCCTACCTCACCATATTTACCTGATGCGTCCGCATCCGATCCTGGCGTGTGGTCCTGGCCATAGAAACCGTTATTGTACGGATCTTCGCCGACGGTCCACAGCATGATGCCCAGCGGGTCTGGATGGCCAATGCGCAAATGGTTGTAGCCATCGTCGGTCGCCAGCGGTGTCGCAGCTCGCAGTCCAGCCCAGAAGCCAACCGTCTTCCAATCATTCCCCTTAGAATCTTTGCCGATCTCCTGCGTGTTCGAGGGCTGGCCATTGGCATAGGCTACCCAGGCCGCGGCCTCTGCCGGCTCGCCGCCGCCGGATCCATCCAGGTTGGTGCCGTAGTTGACCGCCACCAGAGCCGAGCCCAGCTTGTCGATTGCTGGCACCACCGCAGGAAACTTGTTCTGGTCCGCGAATGCCGGAAGACGGTCGTTCTGATAGGGGTTGACCAGCTTGCCTGTTGACCAGTGATACAGCGCGTCGATGCCTTGGCTGCCCGGCAGCCGAAGCAGCGTAAAACCCGCAGCCTGCAGAGTGTTCAGAGCGTCGGGGCTAAAAGCCGCGTTGTCCCAGCGGTCAGCTGCGACGCCGATCGACGTGGTGTACACCATCGCCCTATCTTTCGTGAGATCGATTTGCACCTGGGTCTTGTTCTGGGCGAAAACAAGGAACGCCCCGCTAACAAGAAATGCGAAGGAAATCGTCATGAGCCGCGCGCGGCGTCTGGCTTCACGGCATTGAAATGCATAAATCATAGCGTATGAAAGATTCATCTTAAGCGACCTCGCCCGTGCATGGGCTGCTCTCGACCGGAACATCGTCCTTCGTGCGGCACCCGGCACGTACTGCCACACAAGGCAAAGCGGCACCGGAGGGGCGCCGCTCGGTTGACTGCATGAACTGAATTGACGTCTTCACGAGCTAGAGAGCCTTGACCTCTTCGGCGCGGACCCGGAGAACCGGGCCCGCACCGACGGAACAAGACTCCGGGTTAGAAGCGGTACTTGACGGTGAACAGCGTCGACCGGTTGCCGACCTTAGCGGTCGGAGAACCGGTTGTTGTCGTATTCGTGTTGGTCTGCGAGATCGACTGCAGAGTGTGGTTGTTGTTGCCGGTCGGGAGCGTAATGTTGTTGGTGAAGTTCAGCTGCACGTCTGCATTACCGCCCGCGGCATTGAACTCTCTCAGCGGATGGTTCAGGAAGTTCTGCGACGACACGCGGAATTGGACGCTCTGGTTCTCGGTGACCTTGAAGTTCTTGTAGAGCGCCAGATCGCTATCAAAGTAGGCCGGTCCCTTAATATACGGCCATTCCAGAGTTCCCTGTTGGCCATACGCCGGAGGCGCGAAGCAGGCCGTGTTAAAGTACTGATTCTTCTGCAGTCCCTTGCGGGGATCGCAGATGACGTTAGGCAGCAGGATGCGCTGAGACCCGGTACCAAACCATGTCGCCTGGTTCATCGACGTGGAACGCAGTTGGTTCGGAAGCGCAATGCTGTGATCCGGTGCGGTGGGTGTATCGTTGTACGGCACAGACAAGCTTCCCGGGAAAGTTGCATTCAGGTTGCCGCCTGTGTTCGATTGCAGCGGAGCACCGCTCTGTAAGGCGGTGATGCCTGAGAGCTGCCATCCGTTCACTGCTTCGCGCAGAACCAAGTTGCCGTTCTTCACATAGTTCGCCATGTTCCAGATGTACGTCAGGTTGACGATCTGGCTGTGGTCATAAGCCAGCGGGCCGTAGTTGTCCTTCAGATTGAAGGTGTCAACATTCGGACCGCTGGTGGCTCCATTGCTTGAGTCGTAGTCCCAGATGCCCATAGCCTTTCCGAAGGTGTAGTTTGCGAACCAAAGCACCTGGCCGGACTGCTTCTGCCAGCTCGCCTGCAATGAGTTGTAACTTGCGTAACCGGTGTGATTCATCAGCAACATCTGCTGATACGTCTGGTAAGGAGCCCAATCAAAATTGTTCCAGCTCGGAAGCGTGCTGGCGTAATGGGCCTGGTCTGCCACGCAGTAGGCACTGTTGGGACCGGCGGTAGCTAGGCTGCTGCTGCTGATCGTGCAAGTCGGCGCAGCAGGACTTCTCCGGCCGTCGAACGTTTTACTTACCTCGAGCGGGTCAGGCAGGAAGACGTTGCCCGGCTGAATCAGGTTCTGGTCGCCGATGCCACTGTTTGACCCATCCGCATAAAGGTCACGGCTCTTGTTGCCTACATAAGAAACCTCAGCCACTGAGCGCCAAGGCATCGACCGCGAAACCGTGAGGTTCCAGTCCGCAGTGTAGGGGTTCTTGTTGTCGCCCTGCTGCATCATATAGATCTTCGAGCCGTTTTCCGTCGTGCCGCCCGGAGGCACCACATTCTTGATCCCTGCGTATCCCAGATCTGGACCGCCGGAAACCGGATTCTGGTTCGGGCCATTTGCCTGATAAGTAAACGATGCCTGAGGTCCACTCCAAGCCGCATCGGTCTGAGTGCTCGCCTGATATTGGAAGATGGAGTATCCGCCGCGAAGCACGGTCTTGCCGTCGCCCAGGATGTCATACGCAAAGCCGAGGCGCGGGTTGACTGTGAGAAACTTCGTGGGGAAGCCAGAGAGCGGAATCGCCGAGTCGATGGCGTGCCACTTCAGGCCGGTATTGGCCGGCGCGGTACCCGGAGCAGCGTTAACAAAGCTGGCGGGATCCCAGACCTGCCAGCCGACATTGTTATTGCCGGGGCCGCCAAGCCAGAAGTTTCCGTTCGCGACGCCGCCAGACCACTGACCTTCATGGTCAAAGCGGAGGCCGTAGTTCAAAGTGAGCTGCTTGTTGACCTTCCAGGAGTCCTGCGCATACATCGACCACTGGTGGAAGCCTATCTGCGACGTCGGATCGGTGCTAGACTCCTGGTAGTTGCCGATTCGGCCTGCGAGCATGTCGCCGACCAGGTTGCCCGTGCCGTTGGCGCCCCAACCCAGGTTATAGGTTCCGTTATTCGCTGCGCCGCCCGACTGTTGGTTGCCTTCATAGTCCCAATAGAAGCCGGCCTTCAGCGAGTGAGTGCCAACGTTCTTGGTGAAGTTGTCATAGAATGCCCAGCCCAGCTTGATGCCGCCGAAGCCCTTGCCCCCGTCGAAGCCGTCGTAAAACTCCTCCTCGGAGATGTTAGAGAGCGCTCCACCCCACGGACCTTCAACGTTCGGGATCTGATTGTTTGAGCTCTTCCCGCTGAAGATGTGAGGAACGTTGAAGTTCAATGCCGTACGGTCAACCTTCGCCGGATCGCCCAGTGTGCTGGGATTGATCCAACGCGAGTAGTTATAAACAAACTCGTTGGTTGTCGTCGGATTGAAGACATGGGTCAGGTTGCCCATGATGAAGTTGCCGACTGGTACCGCCGAAACCGGCGAAGGATACGGCACCGTCCACTGCGGAGCCCACCAGATCGAGAGAGGATGAAAGTCCTTTTCAACCTGGCGAGTGTAGGAGGCATTCAACTTGGTGTTTTCGCTGAAGGCATACGTCACCTTGCCGGTGAGCTCGTAGCGGTTCAGCGGATTCGCGGCAGCGTAGTCGTAGTTGTTCCACGAGTTGCTCGCATTCGGCGTAACGTTCGGGGTCGGATAGGCGCCCTCAGCGAGCAGGCCTTTGATGTTTGGATCCCAATAGGCCGAACCAAGCGCCGTATTGCCGCTCGGATCGGGGCTGTTGTACATCCCGTCATAGGCATATCCATTGCCGCTGTTTCTCAGATTAGTCAATTGCTGGGCACTGATATCGGAGAAGCTGAAGTTCCCGTTCATCTCGTCCGTGGTGGGGACGTTCATCAACACCGGAGCCGCTGCCGGATGCTGGTCCATGTACTCGTAACCAACCCAGAAGAACAGCTTGTCGTGGTTTTTATTGAAGCTGGTGAATGGCAGAAGGATCGGGCCGCCGACGTTGCCACCGTAGTAGTAGTACTTCTCATCGGGACGCAACGTCGCCGCAAGAGCCGAACCGCCGCCCTGCGCCAGGAACTGATTCTTTGTGTACCAATCCCAGGACTCCAAGGCGCTGTTGCGGGCATACATGTACCCTTCGCCGTGATAGTGGTTGCCGCCGGTCTTGCTAAAGGCCTGGAAGACCACCGGGCCCTTGGCATATTCAGCGTCGTAGGACGATGTAAGAACCTTGACCTCGGAAACCATGTCCTGGTTGATGTTGGCAATCTGGGTTCCCATGTTGCCCGGGTCGAGCAGGTTCGAGCCGTCGAGCATGTACGCCATCGTGCCATTGGGCTGCGTGCCGTTGGCCGAGTAATCTCCCGCCGGACCGACGTTGCTTTGCACTGCGCCCGTCGAGTTGAAGGCGGCTGACTGGCTGATGCCGTTGGTACGTGCAAAGCCCGGCATGATCTTCATCAATTCGCCGGCGTTACGCCCGCCGATCGGAAGATCGCTGATCATCTTCTCGTTCAGCGTCTCGCTGATTTCGGCCGTGTCCAGCGGAACCGTTACATCTTCGCCGGAGACCACCGTGACCGTTTCATTGGCATTGGCAGAGACCTTCAGCGTGATGCTGGGAATCGACCGTTGGTCGCCCAGGTTGATCACAATACCTTTGGCCTGCCACTTGGTGAAACCACTAGCCGAGACAAAGAGCGAATAGGTGGCCGGCTGAATAGCCGCGATGTTGAAATAGCCCTCCTTATCGCACACTGTCGCACGTGCATCGCCGCTGGCTTCATTCCTGAGCTCGACCTTGGCGTCCGGAATCCTCGCGCCCATTTGGTCAACAACAATACCGCTCAAGGAGCCTGTCAATTGCTGCGCCGATGCAGGAACTCCCTGAAACCCGATCAGAATCATGGCTATAACAGCCACTAGACAGCCGATTCCGAACAGAGAATCATGGTACCAGCACTTTGCTGCACCTTTATTTGAATTCACGTTCTGCCTCCAACTGGAATTCGTGATAACTTCTGAGTCCTCTTGCTCTGCCGGCTTTTGTCCTTCTTGTGCCGGACAGCCCAGTCATGCTAAACGCCGAATTTCGCGGAGAACTGCTCGCGAACTTCGGCGTCGGGCGACACGAGGCTCATGAAAGCTTCACGGCGACGACAATAATCTTGTAAACGTTGCCTTGTCAAGTATTTTATCGTTACCACCGGGCCGCTACAAAAACGGTTAAGCTGGTAACCCGATTATTCATGTTATCGTTACCGCAAAACGAAACTTTCGTTCGCTTTCCCGGCCCAGCTGACCGGGAATCGCCTCTCCGGCAGCTCCCGCTACCTCGGCGCCGCGTCTTGCGTCTGATAACGCGTCAGGTCCTTGCGCAGCGTCTCCTCCAGTTGGCTGTCATTCTCCTCCGCGGCCAGCCGCAGCGCCTCCCGGGCGGTGGAAATGGCCCGCTGCCGGTCCCCCGTCTCGAAGCACATGGCCGCCAGCATCTGCATGGTTCCAGGCTCTTTGTGCCCGGTAATCTCATCCGCTGCCTCGAAGTTGGGTAGCGCCTCGGTGAAACGTCCGGCAGCCGCCAGAGCCCGGCCCAGGTTATACCGGTACTCTGACGAGCGCGGCGAAAGCTCAACCGCCTTCCCGAGCAGGACGATCGCCTCTTCCAGCCGGCCCTCGTGAGCCAGGTGTACACCATAAACGTTGTACCCGTCCGAAGAGCGGGGAGACAGCTCGATGCCTTTTTTCAGCTCGGCGACCGCCTCATCTTCATGCCCCCCCATCTGCAGCAGAATGTGCCCAAGATTCACATGCGCCGAGCCGTTGTCGGAATCCAGCTCGACTGCGCGGCGGATATGCAAGAGCGCCTCGTCGAGGCGGCCCGATTCGGCCAAAGCGCTGCTTAGGTTATTCTGCGTCTGAGAGCTGTCAGGGCTAATCGCCAGCGACTTCTCGTAGGCCTCAATAGCCTCCGCGTTGCGTCCCGAAGCATCCAGAGCGACTCCCATGTTGTTCAGCGGACGAGCATCAGTCGGATCCTTGGCCGCCGCGAGCTGCCAGGCGGGAACGGCCTCGACGTACTTTTGCTGCTCCTGCAACTGTTCGGCCGTATCAAACTCACGATAAAAATCGATCGCCGGAGTCTCGATGTGGTCGAGCTGGTCCGGCCCGATATTCAGGAACTCTGGAATATTGACCGCTCGATTGGATGCCGTCGCATTCTCAATCACTACCGGCGGGCTGGCATGCCCATCTTCATCGATGTGGGTCAGGTAGAGACGCGTATAGAACGACGGGCTCTTCGACGAAAAGACCAGCCACCGCCCGTTTGGCGACCAGCTGTGCCAGGAGTTCATCACCGGCAGATTCGATTCGAGCGGCCGCGCCTCACCCCCGGCAAAGGGCACAATGTACAGCTTGCTGTCGGGTCGCATCAGCAACCCATTCTTGCAACGCACGAAAACGATCCACTTGCCATCTGGAGACACTTTGGGGAAGTTATTGCTCATCCCATTCTCCGAGGCGCCGACGATCCGCTCCGGCGTGCCGCCCTTCCCGTTATTGAAAGGGATCCGGTACAAGTCATACTGCACCTGAGTCTCATTCGGGTCGTTTGCGTAAGTGGCCCTTTGCACGCCCGGCGGGTAGGGATCCCGCGCATCCGCGCGCGAAAAGACCAGGTACTTCCCGTCCGGGCTCCAGAAGGCCGAAGTCTGCACATAATGCGGATCGTCGGCACCGGGCAGGGGCTGCAGTTTGCCGGTCTCTTTGCTGTACCAGGCCAGCACTCCCCGCGTTGGATAGAAGACCTGTCCGAAACCGTAGAACTCGTAAAATCCGTTGTAGAGCCGGTCCAGCACTCGCACACCGTGGGCATACGGAACATCGATGGAGTTGACCACGTATTTGCCGTCCGGCGATACCTGGCTCATGAAGCCAAAGCGCTTCTGCGAACGGGTCTCGGAGAATGCGCTCCAGCGAACAATGTACTCGTTCGAGATCGAGCTCACCTTCTTGAGCGGCACCAGCGCATAAAGCCCCTTGTCGTTTGCCGGCCCGTCGACGTCAATGCCCATCACCTTGCCATCGCTCGAAAACGAGTGGCAGTTTCCGCAGGTCGGCAGGTTCGTCATCATCAGGTGGCTCTTGGTCTCGTTGATGTAGCGCAGTTCCCAGCGGATCTTGGGCAGAACCGAGTCAGGCAGCGGCTTGATCACACCGCGTCGTTCCGACTCCGGCGGCGGCGGAATCAGCGGCACATCGCGGTAAAAGATTGGTGCGCCCACCGGATCCTTCGAAGTCTCGAATGTAGTCCGTGCGCTCGATAGAACTTTGGAATCCTTCTGGCTGGCGAAGCCGCTGATCGTCAGCATCGCAGGCCCCTCGCTCGAGCGTTTCTTGATCTCCTCCCAGATCTTTTCGTCGGGCCGCCAGGTGTGCATCACCTGTTCCTCGGCCGTCAGCGTCGGCTCTACATACCCTTGCAGCGTTGTGTCCTGCGGGCCCACCACCATCTTCTCGCCGTTGGACCACAGCCGCATCGGACGTCCATGCCCGCTAAATTCGATCTCGATCCGCCACACCTGCGACTCTGAATTTCCGTCTCGCCAGGCAAACTGCGGTGCCGTAATCTCCGGCGGATAGATCGTCCCTTTGGCAGGCATGTCGATCACCACGAAATTCGGAGCCCCTGTCATAGGCGCGTACATCGACGGCGCCAGCATGTACTCCGGCGCCGGAGCTTGCCCGCCGCTCTGAGACCAGGACGCCACGCCGCTTGCAACCGACACACCTGCGACCACTGTCAGCAGAATCCGCTTTGTGGCGCCGATTGCCATATTCATCTCTCTTCTCCTCATCAAGTCAAAAACAAATGCGCAAACGTCCCTTCTCTTCTGCACAATGGGCACTCCTGCTTGCGCCCTTATTTCTTCCCTGCAGCGGCCTGTGGAACCGCCTCCTTCACGTGAACGATCCGATCTGCCTGCACATGCTCCATCTTCTGCACGATGCCGCTTGGCCAGCGAATCTCGATCTCGTCTGCAGTCGCATCCGGACCAAGTCCGAAGTGCACCGGCCCCAGGCTCGACGACGCATAACAGACGCTCGACGTCTGGTGGTTGTACTGTGTGCCCGATTTACTCGTCACCTTCACCAGCGCGCCAATTCCGTCCCGATTGCTCTTCACTCCCTCCAGCGCAACTCCCAGCCAGTGCCCCGAATGCGGGCTCCGGTTCAACCAAAGCTCAGCCGGATGATCCATCGAGGTGACGACAATATCGATCCGTCCATCGCCATCAAAATCCCCTAAGGCGCATCCGCGGTGACGAGCCGCCGTTTCCTCGGTGAAACCAGCTTCCTCCGTTAGCGGCTGCCATTGCCCGCTGGCGCCCAGATTGCGAAAGACCGTATTCGGCTGTTTGACCGTCGCGCCCGGCGGATGCGTCGCTGAGACATGCCCGCGTGAGACAAACAGATCCTTCCATCCATCGTTGTCGAAGTCGTAGAGCGCCGGACCGAAGCCCGACATACCCATGCTATAGGCGCCCATCTTGCTCGACGAGGTCACTTCGCGAAAATCGCCCTTGCCCGTATTCAGCAGCACCGGAAAAGTCTGCCGGTTCAGAGCCACGTAAGCAATATCCGGGAAGCCGTCGTTGTTGATGTCCCTGAAATCCAGACCCATACCCGAGATGAACGCGCCCTCCTCAGCCAGCGCGGTATTTGTCTGGAAGGCAATCTCCTCGAACTTATCGCCCAGGTTGTGGAAGAGGAAGTTATACTCCGAGTCGTTGGTGACGAAGAGGTCCGGCTTGCCGTCCAGATCGAAGTCCGCCATTCCCACTCCCATTCCCTTGCCGATGTGGTCGCGGATTCCCCATTCTTTCGAGACATCCTTGAAGGTTCCATCCCCCTGATTGAGAAATAGCTGATCGGGAAGTCCCTTGTAAAAACGCGGGTGGCAATACTCCGGAGTCTCATCGATCACGCATAGCGGCTTCTTGTCATAAGTCCATTGCAGGTAATTGACGACAAAGAGGTCGAGTAGCCCGTCGTTGTTGACGTCCACCCATACAGCGGCTACGGCCCACAGCGGCCCAAACTCCGGATCGTTCCACTTGTCCAATCCTGCCTTATGGGTCACGTCGGTAAACGTGCCGTCTCCGTTGTTGTGATAAAGAGTGTTTCCGCGTACTCCGGTCACAAACAAATCTGGCCTTCCGTCATTGTCGTAATCCCCCACCGCGACACCAACGTCGAAGCCCGTGCCCATCACACCGGCCTTGGCCGTCACATCGGTAAACGTGCCGTCGCCGTTGTTGTGATAGAGCCGGTCCCAGTGCTTCTCACCGGTCTTCTTCATCGTCGCCAGATCGGCGCCGTTCGCAAAGAAGATATCGGGTCGCCCGTCGCCGTCGTAGTCGAAAACGGCAACGCCGCCGGCCATCGTCTCCGGGGCGTTGCGCGACTGGCTCTCGTCGCTCTCCAGCTTGAAGGGGAGCGTCTTCAATTCAAAACGAATCGGAGATTCGGTCTTAGCAGCTTCGCTCTTTTGTCCGCACAGGCTCGCCGGTCCGATAGTAAGTGTTGCCGTCAACGCCAGCCACCACCTAGCGCACGCGCGCATATTCATTGATGAAGCACCGCCCCCTCAAAAAAAGGACTCAACCGAATCTGTCGAGCCGATTCTATTCTATTCCTCGGCTGGCCCGTTAGCTTTGTCTCGAACTCCTGTACTATCCTAGCCATATGCGCACACTGGCCGCCTCGCTTCTTCTTCTATGCTTCGTCCCTGCCGCCGGCCAGGTGCCTCCTCCAGCCACCGCAGACGAACTCATGCGCGACGGCCTCTCTGCACAACGCCATGGGGATCTGCACACCGCCATCGAGGACTATCGCAAGTCTCTGGCCATCCGTCCCGAGTCCATCGAAGCTCGTGCGAACCTGGCTGCCGCGCTCTCGGCCAACGGCCAGTTTGACGCAGCCATCGAGGAGAACAAACACCTCCTAGTAGCCATACCCAATCAGACCGACATCCGCATGAACCTCGCGCTGGCCTACTATAAGAAGGGTGATTGGGAAAATGCCAGTGAGCAGTTCAAGCAAGTCCACGCGGTGCGCCCCAAGGATCTAACCGCAGCCATGCTGCTGGGCTACTCCGAGCTCAAGCTCAACCAGGCCAGCGCCGCCGCGGATCTGCTCACACCCCTCGAACCGGGCAATGAAAACAATCCCGACTTTGAATTTGTGCTTGCCGCAGCCATGATCGCCTCGGATCACGAGGCAGAGGGCCTGCCGCGCATGGAAAAATCAGCCAAGGCAAACAACGCCGTCGATGCCTGGTTCATTGCAGGTTCCACGCGGCTTCACCGCCGCGAATTCCACGAAGCGCGCGCCGACCTCGATGCCGCGCTCGCTATCAATCCCAATATGCCCGGCCTAAACTCGTTGGCAGGCCAGGCCCGCGATGCCAACGGAGATACTGAAGACGCCAAAGCTGCGTTCGAGGCGGCCCTGCGCCAAGACCCGCGGGACTTTAACTCCAATCTCTATCTCGGAACGATGCGCATGAAACAGCGGGACCTCGATGGTGCGCGTCCGCTGCTGGAGCTGGCCTTCAAGCTGCACCCCGACGTGCCGCAGGCGGTCTACCAGATGGCTGTTCTCAACGGCATGACCGGGAGGTATGCAGAAGCTGCCAACGCGTTAGAGCAGTTGGAAAAGCAAGACCCTGACTGGCTCGACCCGCATATTCAGCTCGCATCTCTTTATTACAAGCTCCATCGCAGCGACGACGGACAGCGCGAGCGCGACATCGTGCAGCGCATCGAGGCCCAGCAGCAAAAACAAGGCCCCAACGCGCAGTAGCTCCTCCAGGCAAACCGACATCTCTTGCTGGTGTAGAGCAACAACCGTATCAGTTCGCAATGATTGCCCCATAGGGGCGAGCGAAAGTAGCCCAGGGTGAAGTCCGCTATGAGCGGACGAAACTCTGGGTTTGCCGTCACAAAAAGACCTCAAAGCCCCGTAGGGGCGCCGCGAAACCGGGCGAAAGACTCCACAGCAACAGGAGAGCTGCGCTAACTTCCCAAAAAGTCCTTCGCCTTCTGAACTAGAACGTCGCGGCCAACATCTGAGATCGCATTCGTAAGTGGAATACGCTTGGGACAAACTTCAACGCAGTTTTGCGCAAAGCCGCACTCTTGAATGCCCCCATCACCAGCCAATGCGCGCAGGCGTTCCGCGGCAAGAACCTTGCCGGTGGGGTGGTTATTGAAGAGCTTGACCTGAGCGATGGTAGCCGCGCCCACAAAGCCCGTCTCCTCGTTGAACTGCGGGCAGACCTCCATGCAGCAGGTGCACGAGATGCAATTCGACAACGGATAGTTAATCTCCTGCTGCTGGGGCAGAACACGTGGGCCTGAGCCAAGATCATAGGTGCCGTCGATAGGAATCCAGGCCTTCACGGCCTTCAGATTCTCGAACAACACAGACCGGTCCACCTGTAGGTCTCGCACCAGTGGAAACTTGCTCAGCGGCTCGATGCGAATCGGCTGTTCGAGATTGTCGATCAGAGCTGAACAGGCCATGCGGGCTTTGCCGTTGATGCGCATGGCGCACGAGCCGCAAATCTCCTCCAGACAATTGGAATCGTAGGTCACCGGTGTCGTCGGCTTCCGATCGGCGGTCACAGGGTTCGCGGCGATCTCCATCAGCGCCGAGGTAACATTCATGCCCGGCCGCCACTCGATCTCAAAGCTCTCCCAAACCGCGGGAGCATCGGGGCTGGCCTGGCGCTTGATTTCGAATTGCACGATCTTGTTTGCCATTGTCAGTCTCCCTCAGCCTATTTGACCGCGTCGTAACGGCGCGGGCGCGGCCTGATGTATTGTGTATCGACAGCCTCGTACTGAAAACGCGGACCAGAATCGGTAAAACTTGCCTTGGTGGTCTTGAGAAATAACTCGTCGTTGCGCTCTGGAAAGTCGGGCTTATAGTGGGCCCCGCGCGACTCGTCGCGTAAGATCGCTCCCTGAACCACCACCCGAGCTAACTCCAGCATGTTATAAAGCTGGCGCGCAAATGCGAAGCTGGTGTTAGCCCACTGGCTTCGGTCGGCAAGATTAATGTTCTTATAGCGATCGAGTAACTCGACAATCTTCTTATCCGCCTCTTCCAGCCCTTTGTTATAGCGAATGACCGTCGCCTGCTTGGTCATGACCTCGCCTAACTCGCGCCATAACTTGAAGGGATTCTCCTTGCCATCGCTCTTCATCAAGTTAGCATTGATCTCGCCTTGGCGCGCTAACTCCTTCGCATGGCCGCCGTCGCCATCCAGCGCCCGCAGATTCTTCGCATAACTCACGGCATTGGGCCCGGCAACAAATCCTCCGAAGATACAACTCACCAGCGAGTTTGCCCCCAGGCGATTGGCTCCATGGTACTGATACTCGCACTCGCCGGCAGCAAAGATGCCGGGAACGTTCGTCATCTGATCGAAGTCCACCCACAGGCCGCCCATCGTGTAGTGCATGCCGGGAAAGATCTTCATCGGCACCTCGTGCGGATCGTCGCCAACAAACTTTTCGTAGATGTCGAGGATGCCGCCGAGTTTGCGATCGAGCGTTGCGCGGTCGATGTGCGAGAGGTCGAGATAGACCATCGGCTGGCCGTCGATCCCCAGTCCTTCCTCATAAACGACCTTGTGAATCGCGCGCGTGGCAATATCGCGCGGAACGAGGTTGCCGTACTTCGGGTACCACTCTTCGAGGAAATAAAAGCGCTCAGCCTCGGGAATCGACTTTACAGTGCGCTTGTCGCCCGGAGTCCGCGGAACCCAGATCCGGCCGCCTTCGCCGCGTGCCGACTCCGACATCAGCCGCAGCTTGTCCTCGCCGGGAATCGCGGTCGGGTGCACCTGAATCAGCTCGCCATTGGCATAGTCGACGCCTTGCTGATAAACGGCCGATTGTGCCGAGCCCGTGCAGACCACCGAGTTTGTACTCTTGCCGAAGATGGCCCCGATGCCGCCTGTCGCCAGAATGATCGCGTCCGCGGGAAAGCCGCGCAGCTCCATCGTGCGTAAATCGAGTGCGGTAATGCCGCGTGCCACGCCCTTCGAGTCAATCACCGCCGAGAGAAACTCCCAGCCTTCGTACTTCTTGACCTTGCCTTCAGACTCGTGGCGGCGGACCTGCTCGTCGAGCGCATAGAGCAACTGCTGCCCGGTCGTAGCGCCGGCAAAGGCCGTGCGGTTGTAGAGCGTTCCGCCAAAGCGGCGGAAGTCGAGCAGCCCCTCGGGTGTGCGGTTAAAGGGAACGCCCATCCGATCCAGCAGATCGATGATGCCGGGGGCTGCCTCGCACATCGCTTTGACTGGAGTCTGATTGGCCAGAAAGTCGCCGCCGTAGATTGTGTCGTCGAAGTGCTTATCGGTGGTGTCGCCTTCGCCCTTCAGATTCTTGGCCGCGTTGATGCCGCCCTGCGCGCAGACCGAGTGCGAACGCTTCACCGGGACAATCGAGAACAAGTCAACCGACCCACCCGCCTCGGCGATCTTGATCACCGCCGCAAGTCCGGCCAGCCCTCCACCAACCACAATGATCCTGGGTGCTGCCATGCTTACTTTTCCTTTCGGACGAGAACCAATGATCGAGAGTCGAGGCCTGGAGATCGGAGATCAGTGGCCGACAAACGCCCAAATACTCATCAACCCCATCACCGCCAGACCCAACCCCAGCGCGACACAGGCATAGCCGAAGCGCTTCCGGGCCGTTGCGCCAGGTGTGATGCCCCACTTGGCCGCGAAGAGCCAAATACCATAAGCGAAGTGCCAGCAGATGGCGATCATCGCGATCACGTAGACAGCCACCATCCAGGGGTTCGCCAGTTCCATCTGCACTTTCAGGAAGGCCTGTTCCGGATGCTCGGGAAGGCTGACACCCATGAAGCGCTGCCGTGCCACATGTTGCACGATATAGGCAAAGGCGATCAGCCCGGTATATCGCTGAGCCACGTAGAGCCAGTTCCCCGCCCAGGGGTAGTAGACGATATTGGACTTGCCTCGCAGCCAGATCCACACACCATAGCAACCGTGATAAATCAGCGGCAGAAAGATGAAGACCCACTCCAGCACGCGCACCATCGGCAGGCTATTGAGGAAGCGAACCTGCTCCCCATAGGCGATGGGGCCTTTGAGTGCCTCGAAGTTCGAGAGTAGGTGCTCCAGCAAAAACGCGCCAATCGGAATGATGCCCAAAAGCGAGTGCAGCTTGCGCCAGAGGAAGGACGAGCCCTCGGCGGCGCGCAGCGGCTCAACGCCTCTTCGAACAGTGGGCGTAGCCGAGGTTTGAGCGGTTGCCATGACAGTGTCAACTCCTAGAGGCTTCGAGGGCCATGTTTCGAGTCCAGTTTCGAGTCAGGTTTCGAGAGACGGAGGTTTCGGTTTGGGAGTCGAGTAGCACGCCCTGAATTTGGTCCATTATTCGTGCCGTGCATCACCCTCGTCAACCCGCTCATTTTTGGATTCAGGCATTCAATGGAAGATTCAGCGCCCTATGCGCCAAGCATCGGCAGCAGGGCGGCGATTGCCCGCCCGCGATGGCTGAGCGTGTGCTTTGTTTCGAGGTCGAGTTCGGCCATGGTACGGTTGAGGGCAGGTAGATAGAAGAGCGGATCGTAGCCAAAGCCGCCTGTCCCGCGCGGCGCTTCAAGAATCATACCCTCGACTGATCCTTCAGCGGTATGCAGCGCGACCCCGTCGCGCGCAGCAACAAGCACGCAACGATAGCGCCCCGTGCGCTCGACCGCAGGAACGCGCGCCATTCGCTGCAGCAGGACCATATTGTTCCAGACATCGGTATTGTCGTTGGCGTCGGGCGAGTCGACGAGGCCTGAGTCGGCCGCGAAACGCGCCGAACGCACGCCGGGAGCACCCCCGAGCGCATCCACCTCAAGCCCCGAGTCATCGGCCAGAACAAGTGTGCCCGGCGCAAATCCCGAATAGTAGACGGCCTTGAGCGTAGCGTTCGCGGCAAAGGTGGCGCCGTCTTCTTCGGGAGCCGGAATGGACTTGAGCGCCGGCAAGGGCTCGATGAGCAGCGAATGGGCCGCGGCTGCCGTGCGAAAATCACGCAGCTTACCCTGGCTTGTAGTGGCAACATACAGGCGAAGAGCCATGCGTAGAGTGTAATTGCGGCGTCGCGAATTCAGCGTGAAAAAGAGGCAGCACTCAGATTTGGTCTCCTTTGACAACCGCCTTTCCCGTTTCATATCGTCAATTGGCATCGAATAGGAAGACTCAAAGATGAGAAGAACTGGCTTGCTTGACGCCGTGTGGCCACTACTCTTTGCGATTGCGACTGCGAGCGCGCCGGCGGCTCCGGCGGCTTTTGGGCCAGTGGCGTTGCGTGTCGATGAACTTACAACGCCATTGGGCATCGACGATTCTGCCCCAAGCTTCTCCTGGCAGCTGCATGATCCGGCACGCGGGGCCAAACAGACAGCCTACCAGCTTCAGGTCGCCACGAAGGCTGAACAGCTCCAGAGCGGCAAAGCGGACATCTGGGACACCGGCCGCATCGCCTCCGCGGAGTCCCTGAATCTCAGCTATGCCGGGCCGGCTCTTCAAGCCTCCACGCGCTACTTCTGGCGGGTCACCGTGTGGGATGCCGCGGGTAAGCCATATCCGGCGAGCGCAATCACCTGGTGGGAGACAGGGCTGCTCAAGCAGGAGAACTGGCGAGGTCAGTGGATCGGCTTCGAGACAAAGGAAGAGGACGCGGTTCGTCATGCTCCCGCGGTGTGGATCACCAGCCCCGAGGCCAACGCTCTCGCACTTGAAAAGTCAGCAGAAATGCACATCGCCTATCGGCAGACGGTCGAGCTGGCGAAGCCCGTGAGCCGAGCCACTCTCTTCGCCACCGGACGCGATACGGTCTCAGCCTGGTTCAACGGTGCACAACTGCTCAAAGCCGATCCCCTGCCGCCCTGGAAGCAGATGCCATGGAAGAAGTTTGTGCGCGCGGATGCGACCAAAGCAGTGACAGCAGGCGACAACACTATCGCGGTCGAGACAGTGCATTACGTGACCAATCCCAATGGAATGGCCTCGGATAACGCGCCGCCAATGATCGCCACGCTGGTCGTCGAATACACCGATGGCAGCATCGCCTCCTTTGTTAGCGGAGATGAGTGGAGGTCGGCGATTCATCCGGTCGAGGGATGGCAGAGCGTGGGCTTCGACGACTCGAACTGGAAGAGAGCGGTGGCATGGACGCAGCGAGAGAGCCCGATGAGCCAGCGCTTCGGCAATCCCCTGATCCCCGACTCGGTGAAGGTCTTGGGGCGCGATTTTGTGACACACGGTCCGCCGTCCGCCACCGTCCCGTCGATCCAATCGGTGCGACTTTATGCCACGGCACTCGGCGCATACGAATTCTTCATCAACGGCAATCGGGTCAGCGACGACCTGCTGGCTCCCGGCTGGACCGACTATCGCGAGCAAGTGAAGTATCAAACCTACGACGTCACCACGATGGTGCGGTCCGGCTGGAATGCTTTGTGGGCGCAACTCGCTCCCGGTTGGTATGAAACGCCGCTGGAGTGGTTTCAGCAACCCAACAACTACGGAGACAAGCCTCCGGCCTTACGTGCGCAACTCCGCATCGAATACGCCGACGGAAGCATCCAGTGGGTGGCAACCGACCCAACCTGGAAGGCGAAGCCCTCCTACATTCTTCACTCCGAACTCTACGACGGCGAGAGCCAGGATCTACGGCAGTCTCGTTCGCTCGATCTCGCTGTAATCATCTTCGGCCCAAAGTTGCCAAACGCCATCGCCATCAATCCCGCGCCCGTCCGCATCCAAGCGCAAGACTTTCAGCCAATCCGCGCCGAGCAGACACTCACTGCCATGTCGATGACCGAGCCAAAGCCCGGCGTCCACGTCTACGACTTCGGCCAGAACTTCGCGGGTGTCGAGCGGCTTCGAGTCACGGGGCCGGCCGGCACGCAGGTCCAGGTCCGAACCGCAGAGATCGTCAATAGCGATGGAACGATTTATACCGATAACCTGCGTACCGCCAAAGCAACCGATCGTTTCATTTTGAATGGCAACAGCGATGGCAGCAGCGCCTATAACGATCTCGCACCCCAATTCACCTTCCACGGCTTCCGCTATCTCGAGATCACAGGGCTCCCCTCCGCGCCTCCCCTCGAAGCGGTAAAAGCAGTGGTCCTTCACACCGATGCGCCTTTCACGGCAAAGCTTGAAACCGGCAGCCCGATGATCAACCAATTGTGGAAGAACATCCAGTGGGGACAGCGCTCCAACTTCGTGGGTATACCCACCGACTGCCCCCAGCGCGACGAGCGTCTCGGCTGGATGGGAGACGCCGAGGTCTTCTGGCGCGCCGCCTCCTACAACATGGACCTAGCAGCCTTCTCGCGAAAGTTCGCCGGCGACATGCGCGGAACCCAGATCGGCACGCCCTACTTCGGCATCTACTCCCCTGGAACCGTCTCGCCCAATGCGGGCCACGCCGCCGGTTGGAGCGATGCGGGCGTCATCATTCCCTGGACCTCCTGGCTGCAAAGCGGAGACACCAGCATCGTCGACGAGAACTGGACGGCGATGGAAAAGTATCTCGATGCGATCGAGACCGCCAACCCTGAAGGTCTGTGGGAGCACGACTCCGGAATCCCGTTCGCCGATTGGCTCTCGCCAGAGGGCCGCACCGACTACCTCCTCGTCGCTACCGCCTACTGGGCCTACGACGTCGCTCTGATGCAGCAGATGGCGCACGCCACCGGCCGCTCCGCCGACGAAGCAAAGTACGCGCGGCTCTTCTTGAAAGTCGCCGCCACATTCCAGCGGCAGTTTGTGCGTGAGGATGGCTTCGTGGCCGGCGCGGACAACAGTTCTTCGCCCTTCGGCCAGATCGACAATCCCAATGCCGCGAGCCACGGCGGCGACACGCAGACCGGTTACGTACTCGCGCTGCACATGAATCTAGTGCCTGAGAAGCTGCGCCCCGCGGTAGCGCAAAGACTCGTAGACAAGATCGAGGCAAATCACGGATTGCTCGGCACAGGCTTTCTCGGCACGCCCTACCTGCTCGAAGAGCTGACCCGCACCGGCCACGCCGATCTGGCCTACAAGCTGCTGCTCTCGACCGCCTATCCCTCCTGGGGCTACCTTGTCGAGCACGGCGCAACAACGATGTGGGAGCGGTGGAATGGCGACCAGATGAAGGCAGACCCCAGCATGAACTCCTACAACCACTATGCCTATGGCGCAGTCGCCGACTGGCTCTATCGCTATGCCGCCGGAGTCGATGCATCGCCGCTCGATGCCGGCTTCCACACCGTTGTGCTGCATCCCTGCTTCGATGCACGGCTGGGCAGCATCAGCTTCGACTACGCCTCTCCCTATGGCGCCATCCACAGCGATTGGAAGATCACGGGAAGCACCGCGGTCTGGCATCTCACCTTGCCCGCGAACACGTCCGGCCGTCTGCATCTGTCCGCGGAAGAAGCCGCGCGTTACGGAATGACCCCGGCGGAGACCACCGTGATCGTCCCCTCTGGAAGCGGCGATTTCACCATCAACGTCAAATAGAGGCTCAAAAAAACAGGACAGCCGGAGCATCACCCCGGCTGCTCTGTTTATGATCGTGAGTTCCTTCAGTCGATCACTTGCTCTACCCGCAGATCCCGCGAAGAGGCGCCGACGCTCACCGTCCGCTTGCCGCTTGCCGTCACCCACATCCCTTCCTTCGTTGACCAGTACTGCAACTGCCGCAGCGCCACATGCAGTGTCACAGTCTTCGTCTCTCCCGCGGCCAGATGAATGCGATCAAATCCAACCAATGCCCGCACCGGGAACTGCACTCCGTTGGGAATCTCGCTCGGCGCGCCGAGATAAACCTGCGGCACCTCGTCAGAATCCATGCCGCCGGTGTTCTTGATCGCGACGCTCACATCGAGCCCGCCATCCGCGGCCTTCGCGACCTTCAACCCCGAGTAGGCAAATGTCGTGTAGCTCAAGCCGTGTCCAAAGGGAAAGAGCGGAGCAATTCCCTGCTTGTCAAACCACCGATATCCCACATTTACGCCTTCGGTATAAGTGGTCCTGCCGTCAACTCCCTTGAACGAGCGCTCAGGGTGCTTGGGATCGGTCGCAGGGTAGTCTTCCAACCGCTTGCCCCACGTCACCGGCAGCCGGCCAGCCGGGCTCGTCTTGCCGGCCAGCAGCTTGGCCGTCGACCACCCGCCCTCATCGCCCGGCCACCACATCTCGAGAACGGCTTTTACCTTATCGAGCCATGGCAGCGCCACCGGCTGACTGGTGTTGAGAACGACGATGGTATTAGGGTTGACCGCCGCAACCTCTTCGACGAGCTTGTCCTGCTCGCCAGGAAGCCCGAAGACCGGGTGCAGCCGCGTCCACAAAAAGACCACCGCGACCTTCGCGCTCTTCGCCGCCGCGATGGCGGCCTCGTGATCGGCCTTGCGCTGCTCTGGCGTATACCAGTTCAAGCGCACCTGAACCGGCGAATTGGAGCTATCCGGGTTGATCTTGATTTCGATCCCGTGGGACCCGGCCGTCAACTCCACCCGCCGCCGAACATTGTCGATCCCGTCGGTAGTTGGAATCGCGTTGTCCTGGCTGGCCTGCAAGATGTCGCCATGAACCGCCCCCTGATAAACCTCAGTCCTGGCCGATCCCTTGCCATCGATGGTGATGCTGGCGTTCGTTCCGAGCGCCTGAAGATAAAGCCAGTAGGTGCCGGCATGGGGAGGGGTCAGCATGCCCTTCCACGTGATGGTCGAGTTGGGAGGCAGCGCATTCTTGCCTGTGAAGTTGAGTTGGGCGTCGATCTGTGTCGCGCCGGCAACCCTGCGCTCCAGCCCCGGCTTGCCATCATGGCTCAAGGCCGAGGCCGGCACGGTCGTCCCGGTCATGTCGTCGTTCACCGCAAACTTGATCTTCGCGTTACCTGTGATCTTCTTGAGCGCCTCATAGGGCCCCACCTGCCGCTCAGGCAAGCCAACCGATCGCTCGCCGTTGATGCCGATCGAATCCACTTGGCCCGCAGTCGGCCCAATGAGGACCACCGAATCGAGATCCTCGGCCTTCAGTGGCAGCGCGCCGCCTTGGTTCTTCAACAGCACTGCGGCATCTTCGCCGGTCTTCTCGATGATTTTGGCATTCGCATCGATAGCCTGTTCGGTGACCTCATGTTTTGAAAGGCCGTCAAGATAGCCGAATCGAACGATCTGATTCAGAACGCGGCCTGCAGCGCGAGTAATCGCAGCCTCGTTGACTGTGCCATCCCTCAGAGCTTCGGGCATCTTTTTGGGGTCCAGCTTCCGGCCAAAGTCACCCGTGTCGAAGTGCTTGGTATCCGGCTCCTCTGGAATCTGCTCTCCGAACGTCCCATCCACCAACTCGTGGGTGGTAGCTTTGCGCTTCGGCGGAGGCGGAGGCGGCAGCGGCAGCGAGTCGAAGAACGAAGGATTCGACCATGCGCCAGGATCAGGTGACGGATCGCCGGGCATCTCCATATCCAGGCCCGCGTTGATGAAGTTGACCGCGTGCACCGCGCCCCAGTCCGAGGTCACGAATCCCTTGAAGCCAATCTCATCTCGCAAAATCTTGGTGAGCGTCGATTCATTGCCGCAGGCAAACCTCCCGTTGACGCGGTTGTAGGAGCACATGATCGACGCAACATCGGCTTGCTTGATCGCTGCCTCAAAGGGCGCGACGTAGATCTCGTGCAGCGTCTGTTCATCGACAAAGATATTGCCGCTATTCGAGTCGTAGGCGACGTAGTGTTTGATCTGCGCCATCACGTGCTGCGACTGGATGCCCTTTACCTCGGCCACGCCAATCTCGCTTGTGAGAAAGGAGTCTTCGCCGAAGGTGTTGTAACCACGGTCAAACTGGAGGTCGCGGTCGATGTTCACAAAAGGCTGCAGCGAGACGTCGATGCCCAGAGCGCGATCTTCGCGGCCGATCACGAGCCCATTCTCCTCGGCCAATCTTCGGCTGAAGGTAGCAGCCACACCCATCGTCGCCGTCTCACCCTGCGAGGGGTGGCGCGTCAGCACGCCAGGGGGGCCGTCGGCGAAGCGCAACCCTGGAATCCCTAGACGCGGAATGCCGGCCAGATACCCGGCCTGCCCCTGGTAGACCGCTGGATCCTCGTGCGTTCCGTGGATCAGCGTCAGCTTCTCCGCGAGCGTCATCTGGCTCAGCAGTTTGTCAACCCGCGCGTCGCCCGTCACCACCGGCACGCTCTGCCCAGACGCCAACCCCGCGCCCAGCACTGTAAACGTTCCCAGCAAGAGCAAAAGTGCTGGGCGCAATGCTTTCAAATTCCGCAATGAATTCACCTTTTGTTGCTTGCTTAGACGAATACACCGGTCACTGAGATGCAAGCTCATCTCAGTCCGGCAATGGAAGTTGTGCATCAAGCCCCTGCGCAATCAGATCGGCGCGCAGCCGCTCTGAGGTGAAAAATTGAATCGCCTGCATGCCAAGCCTCTGCGCAGCCTCGATATTGGGCAACTTGTCGTCGATGAAGAGCGTCTCTTCGGGCTCGACGCCTAGTTTGGCAATTGTGTGACGATAGATCGCCGGGTCGGGCTTGGCCATGCCGAGCTGGAAACTCCACACCAGCACGTCGAAGCGGTGAATCCAGTCAAACTCGCGCTCCACGCTGGCAAGCACATTGTCACCCATATTTGAGAGGATGGCTGTCAGCAGCCCGCGCTGCTTGAGCCTCAGTTGCCACGCGACCATCGCAGGGTTCTCGGTGGTCCAGTACCGCGCGTCCCATCGATTCAGCTCTTCTACCGTCGCCTCGTTCGGCCGCATACCAGCGTCGCGCATGAACTTCCGCCAGAAGGCCATCCCCGTCAGCTTGCCTTCGTCATACGCGTGACGGTCGGCCCAGTAGCGCGGTTCAAACCGTTCCTGAGGCAATCCCGCGATCCTCAGCAGATTGGCATAGGCTTCCGGGTCTGGTTCTCCGGTCAACACCATTCCATAGTCGAAGACAACCGCGCGCAGAGCCAAGCTTCCTCCTGGGAACGCCCGTGTAATGTTGAAGAGGACGCCTCTTTCTATTTTGCCTGATCCACGCCGCCGGCGGTTTCACGGGTCGGGTTTCAAACTGGATCCAAGGTAATGCGGTTTTCCAAAAGAACGGACTGGAACACGGACGAGAGCGAACTGGCGCGCGCACACCGGCTTCGCGCCGTTGCCGGACTGCCGATTGCCGACCTGACAGCCTCGAACCCTACGCGCTGCGGCTTTCTCTTTCCGCCGGAGTTGCTTGCGCCACTCACCAACCCGCGCGCCGTTGACTACGATCCGCAGCCGCGGGGCCTGCTGTATGCACGAGAAGCCGTCTGCGCCTACTATGCCGCGCACGGCGCGACTCTCAAGCCCGGGCAGATCATCCTCACCACAAGCACTAGCGAGGCATACAGCTTCCTCTTCCGCCTGCTCTGCGATCCAGGCGGCGAGATCCTCTTTTCCCAACCCGGTTATCCGCTCTTCGACTTTCTCGCCGTCCTCGACGATGTGCGGCTCAAGCCTGCTCCGCTCGTCTACGACCACGGCTGGCAGATTGACCCCGAGGGCTTCCGGCGAGCCATTACTCCCGAGACCCGGGCCATCGTCATCGTCCATCCCAACAATCCGACCGGCAACTTCACCAAGCCGTGGGAGGCCGCCGAGCTTGCGCGCCTCTGCCGTGAATACAATCTCGCGCTGATTGTCGATGAGGTCTTTCTCGATTACAGCTTTGCCGCAAGGCCCTCGAGCTTTGCCGCGGGTGTTGAAGGCGTTTCAGTCTTCGTTGTCAGTGGTCTCAGCAAGGTTGCTGGTCTCCCACAAATGAAAGCCGCATGGATCGTCGCCACCGGACGCGAGATGCGCCCGGCCCTCGACCGCATGGAGGTCATCGCCGACACGTTTCTCTCGATGAATGCGCCGGTACAGTGGGCTATTCCCGCCTGGCTCAAATCCCGCCAGTCTATCCAAGATCAAATCCGCGCTAGAATCGCAACGAACCTGGCCGTGCTCGACAGTGCTCTGGCCGTCCTGCCGCAGGTCAACCGTCTGAATGTCGAGGGCGGCTGGTATGCCGTGCTGCGCATTCCCGCGCTTCAGCCCGACGAGCAAACAGTGCTCGCCTTGCTCAATCGCGGCGTCTGGGTCCACCCCGGCTACTTCTTCGGCATGCCCGGCTCGGGCTGGCTGGTCGTGAGTCTCCTCGGCCCCGAGAGTGAGTTCAGCGCCGGGGCCGGCCTGCTGGCCAACTACCTGAAAGAAAGATAACGCAAGCGAGTTCGCCCCGCTCACTGTCCGCGCAGGAAGGGATTGCTCCTCCGCTCCACGCCTATTGTCGTCTCCGGGCCGTGGCCGGTGAGCACGCGCGTCTCGTCGGGCAGCACAAGTAGTCGTCTCTGAATCGACTCGATGATCTGGTCGTAGTCGCCGCCGGGCAGATCGGTGCGTCCGATGCTGCCGGCAAAGAGCGTATCGCCGGCCACCAATAGTTTGAGCGGCGCAAAGTGGAAGCAGACCGAGCCCTGCGAGTGGCCGGGGGTGCAGAGGACCTTTGCCGGATACAGATCGAGACCTACTCTCAGACCGTCTCCAAGATTCGCGTCCGGCGGAGCAGTCTCAGGAACAGCCAAGCCGACCCAAGCAGCCTGCTGATCGATCATCTCGAGCAGCGGCAGATCGTTTTCGTTCAGCAGAATCGGCGCGCCCGTCAGCTGCTTCAGCCGCAACGCGCCACCCACGTGATCGATATGCGCGTGCGTCAGAAGAATCTGCTTCAGCTTGAGCTTGTGTCCAGTCAGCCGGCGATGAATTCGCTCGACCTCGTCGCCGGGATCGATGACAATAGCCTCGCCGGTCTCCTCATCGCCAAGAATGGTGCAGTTGCAAGCAAGCGGGCCGACGGCGAAGCTCTCCAAAATCATGCTTTGATTCTACAGGGGCAGGATCGCCTCTATCCCTGGCGCGCCTGCAATCCCAGGCTCTCCAGCACTTCGAGCGCGAACCGTGCCGAGACAGTCGCCGGGCCACCGCCCATCTCAATGCCGATCTCGATGGCCTCAAAGATCTCCTCGTAGCTGGCGCTCTCGCCCGCCGCCTGCTCGATGTGCCATTGCATGCACGACTCGCAGTTCTTCTCGACCGAGATGCCCACTGCGATCAGTTCCTTCTGCTTCTTCGTCAAGGCGCCATCGGAGTAAGCCGCCTTCTCCATCGCCAGAAAGCCCTCGTAAACCTTCGATCGACTCGCAATCATCTGCGCGTGTGCGCGCTTGCGTTTAGCCGATAACTCTTCGAGTTTGTTCATCGCGTGTAATGCCTTTCAGAGAACGCCATCAAAAGGAGAGCTAGCGACGACCACCACTCGCAGCGCCCGAGCTTCTCGTGCCGAAGGCGGATGGCCCCACCGCAGTCGGCTTGCGGAAGGTGATCGCGTAAAACTTGCCTTCTTTCAGCATCTCAACCTTCACCTCTTCCATCTCCGCCGGCACCATCTCGATGGGCACCTTCACAGCCTGCCCGCGATCCTTAAAGAAGCCTCTCGTGTATGGAATCTTCTCGTAGGTGCTCTTCACGTACTCTTCAGTCTCGTCCTCGATCATCAGATGCGCGCCCGGCCTGGCCACGCGAATCATCTCGCGAACCGCCTTGGCGCGGTCGCTGAAGAAGTTGAAGGCTCCGCAGGTATAGACCACGTCGAAGCTTGCGTCCGCAAAGGGCAGGCCCTCCGCATTGCCGAGATAGAGGTCGGCCTCCATCCCCCAGCGCCGCATATTCGCCTGGCAATTCGCCAGCATCTCCGCTGAAAGATCCAGCCCCGAGAGCCTCGCCCCGCGCGGCATATACTTGAAGTTCAGTCCCGTGCCCACTGAGCTCTCCAGCACCGAGTCGCCCGCCTTCACCTTGAGCAAGCTCATGTAGTTATTAAAGTACGAGTCCAGTTCCACGCCTCGAAAGGCGCAGAAGACTCTCTGCGTATCGTCGTAAAATCCGCCAATGTTTTCATAGAGCCGGTTGTACTTGCCATTGTCGCCGGTCAGGTCTTCAGGCTTGAGAAAGGCGGGAATTCCATCGCGCACCGGGAAGCTCTCACCGGAGTTGCTGACCAGCGATTCCCTTCCCTTTTCGGCCACCACATGCAGCGGGCTTCCATTGAAGGGACTTCGCAGTAATGCAACGGTCTCCGGCCGCTCCGCCCACAGCTTGCTCTTGATCGGCCGGAATGCCGCCCAAATGCTCATCAGTAGAGCCAGGCCAACGCAGATCGAGCCGAAAACCGTGCCAATGCGCGGATTCGTATGCAGCGCGACGATCCCGTTCATTCGCAGGAACTCGACGATTCCCGCAAAGGCGACCTCCGCGCCAAAGACGAGGCTGGTCGCGCGGGATTCACGATTCCACAGCCAGACAAGCACCGCTGCGGACCAGAAAATGAGAAACCTGAGCGCTCCGGCCGTAATGCCTGGGCCGATGTGCACCGTCTGCGCGAGGAATGGAATCGCCACCGCCGCGAGCGGCAGAGAAAGCGTGGAGAGAAATCCCGCGATCCGCGGGCTCACCAGCCGGTGAAATGTAAAGGGCAGCACTCCGAGCACCGCGACGACCGCCATCCGGACGAGATACTCCAGCACCTCCCGCGCCCCCGTCAGCGGAATCTTGTGCCAGCCAAAGATCAGGCCCGGAACGATGCCGAAGGCGACCATCCACAAAAATCCCCGCAGAGGCCTTTGCGTGAGAACGAACCACGCGCCGAGAACCGGACCCGTCCACGCTCCTACGCTTGGAATGAAAAAACCGAGGACAAAAATGCTGGCAACAATCCAGGCGATGATCTGCGAACTGCGATTCGTACGGACTTGCGTATGCATCTTGCGAGTCTCCTTCGAAGTTGCGTGCAGCGTCAGGCCCAGGCTACTGACCTGCAGGTTAGCCTTCTGGTGTCGGCGGCGGGTCGCTCTTCGTCGCTTGGCGATCTTCAATAGCGCCAGCGTCCGCAAGAGCGAGTTGCGCCAGCGCCGACTCGCCCCACTCAAGCGCGGCGCGCGTCATCGCGGCCCCCAGTGTCAACGTGAGCATCCAGTAAGGAAAATGGGGACTCTGCGATGCCTGTTGGCGCAACATCTTCTCAATGCCTTCAAGAATTCCAATCGCTCCCCGGTTAAGTTCCTGCAGCTGCCGGATGTGCGCGATTGCGACTCCGGGATCGGCCTCGCGGGCAAAGAAGAGTTTCAGCAGGAACTCGTTGCGGGGCGGATCGTTTTGGAAGGGCAGAGCAAGCCATCCGCGCAGGCAAGCACGACCGGCGTCGGTCAGTGCATATTGCTGGCGCCTTTTCTTCGCGGTACCGGCCTGAGTGAGAGTGGGAACGATCAGCCCCTCTGCAGCCAATTGCTTGAGAGCCGGATAGATCTGCCCGTAGCTCTCGCCCCAAAAATAGCCGACGCTGGACGCAACGGCTTTACGAATCTCGTACCCGGACCGGTTGGGCTCAATCGAGAGCATCCCCAGGATGACATAGGAGGTGCGATTGCGCTTCATATATCTCTAAGATATATCTCACAGATATTATCGTCAACGATCTCTTCGCAAAAAACAAATGAAAATCGCCGCATGAAAAAAGACGGCAGGCCGCTCGGCCCGCCGTCTCTATTGAGACAACTCTTTCCTGTTAAATGATTTGCCGGCTACTTTCCCGGTTTGGCGGGTGCCGAAGCTGGGGCTGGCTTCGAGTTCTCCAGCACCGAATGCGATGCAGTTCCCGTGCGCGTATAGAGCACGGTCAGTGCGATCGAGGTGCACATAAAGAGAATCGCCGACCAGGTAGTCAGACGCGTCAAAACGTTGGCCGCGGCGCGCGGGCCAAAGGCGGTCTGCGAGCCCTGGCCGCCAAAGGCGCCTGCCAGGTCAGCCGAACGGCCCTGTTGCAGCAACACAACACCGACCAGAAACACGCACACAAGGATGTGCACAAGCATGACGAAAACGAAAAGAATATGCATCGCGAGAAACTGCTTTCTAAGTCAGCCCGATTCTTTCGGACGAGAGGGATTTGGTGCGGAAGAGGGGACTTGAACCCCTATGCCTTTTCAGGCGCCAGCACCTCAAGCTGGTGCGTCTGCCAATTTCGCCACCTCCGCACATCGGCGAACTCTAAAAGTATAGCAAATGAGCGCTTCCAGGTGCCGATCGGCAGACGGTTCCCGCTCCGCAAACTGTCTCAGCCGCCTTCAGGTACCCGTCGCCGGGCGACCGCCGGGATTGCGGCGGCACGCTCCATCTTTCGGATGAGTACTGGGTGCAATCTCGTGCGGTATCGTAAGAGGGTTATATGCGTGGAGGCCTTATGATCGCGCTGCTTCCCCAGCGTCTTCCAACTTTCTCTTCCCCGATCCACACTTCGACTCATCCACGGGATCGAGTGTTTCAACCAATTGCCGCTGTGGTGGTTTGCCTCGCGCTGGTTGTAGGCTCCTTGATCTCAAACGCACAGCAGCCCAATTCTGCCGATGCTCAGTCCGACAAACCCCACGAAGGCGGCCAGCCTCCTGCCATTGGCGGTGTCAACACCGGCGGCGCACACCCCGCCGTGCTCGACAAAGAGCATAGGCCGATTACAGCCGGCGGCTTCGTCAAAGATGGTCCGGTGCTCTTCGAGGACATCGCAGCCAAGGCCGGCCTGACCGCCTGGAAGCACGTGATGGGAACGCCGGAGAAAAAGTTCATCATCGAAGACAACGGCTCGGGCGTAGGCCTCATCGACACAAACAACGACGGCTGGCTCGATATCTATCTGGTCAACGGCTCGACCTACGACGCCGTTGCGGGCAAGACCACCCCTCCCAAGGCCGCGCTCTTTCACAACAACCATGACGGTACATTCACCAACGTGGCGGAGAAGGCCGGTGTGACCAACGACCGCTGGGGCGTCGGCGTGGCCATTGCCGACTACGACAACGACGGCTGGCCTGACATCTACGTCAGCAACTTCGGCAAGAACCGGCTCTACCACAACAATCACGATGGCACCTTCACCGATGTCGCCGAAAAGGCCGGCGTCGCGCTCGGCAACTGGTCAACCGGAGCCACATGGGGCGATTACGATGGTGATGGAAGGCTCGACCTCTTTGTCCCTGGCTACGTACATTATGATCTGGCCAATCCGCCGGCCTCAGGCGAAAAGGGCGTCGTTTACAGCTTCTGCCAGTTTCGCGGCGAAAACGTCTCCTGTGGACCGCGCGGCCTAAAGGGCGAGCCCGATCACCTCTTCCACAACAATGGCGATGGAACCTTCACCGATGTCAGCGAAAAAGCAGGCGTCGCCGATGGCAATGGTTATTACGGTCTAACTTCGGTTTTCGTCGATGTCAACAACGACGGCAAACCTGACTTACTTGTCGGCAATGATTCGACTCCTAATTATCTTTATCTCAACAAGGGCAATGGAAGTTTTGAAGACATTAGTTATGCCTCCGGCTTTGCTTTGAACGAAAATGGCCGCGAGACAGCTACCATGGGCATCGCCGTCGGCGACTATCAAAACAACGGGATGGTGGATCTGTTCAACACCACCTTCAGCGACGATTACGACCCGCTCTATCGCAACGACGGCGACGCCAACTTCACAGATATCAGTTATCAACTGGGAGTAGCAGAGGCCACCGTTCCGTTTCTCGGTTGGGGGACTGCGTTTTTTGACTATGACAACGACGGCTGGAAGGATCTGATCGCTGCGAACGGTCACGTCTATCCTATCGTCGATAGGGAGACGTGGGGAACCACTTATGCCCAGCGCCCATTGCTATTTCACAACATCGACGGGAAGCGATTCGAGTTGATGCCGGCGGTTGAGGGTACAGCTCTGGCGCAGACTTATGTGGGACGGGGCCTTGCCGTAGGCGACCTGTTTAATGACGGCAAACTCGATGTTGTCATCAATGTCATGGATGGTCCACCCGCGCTTCTCCGCAACGTCTCTCCCGGCAAACACCACTGGATCGAATTCAAACTCGTCGGAGGCGCCAAGAGTCCGCGAGACGCCGTTGGCGCAACGTTGTATCTCACCGCCAACAAGATGCGCCAGCGTGGCGACGTCATTTCCGGTGGCAGCTATGCTTCCACAAGCGACCCACGGCTGCACTTTGGGCTCGGCGATGCCGCAGTGATCGACGATATTGAGGTGCACTGGCCCAGTGGCGCAACGGAGCACTTCCCCGCTTCGCGGATCGACCGCATTGTCACGCTGAGAGAGGGACAGGGAACGAGGCCATAGAGCATCGCGGTCTCCATCCTCGAATTGGAGATTCTTCTCGTTAACGGGCACCGGAGGTCACATCTATGAAGATCAACGAAACAAAGATCGCATCCATGCAGATCGTCTTTGCGCGTCGAGTTCATCGAATTACGGCGGGGGTACTGCCAATCGTTGCTCTGACGGTTCTCTCATCGCAGGCTAAGCCTGCCTGCGCAGCCTCCGACGAGCCGGCCTCTACACAGCGAGCAGAATATTCGCAGACCATCGGCGAGCATTACAACCTCCGCTTCGGTTCGGATCAACCGTTCCTGCCCTCCAACGCCACGACCGACACGGGACAACTCATTAACTCCAAGAGCTTTCCCACGGCAAAGTATTGCGGCCACTGCCATCAGGAGGCGCACGCCGAATGGCGCCAGACCGCGCATGCAAACTCCTTCCGTGCTCCCTGGTACATCAAGAATACGAATATGCTGAAGAAGGAGAAGGGAATCGAATTTACGCGCCATTGCGAAGGCTGCCATAACCCGATCGCATTGACCTCTGGCGCGCTAACAAAAGACTCGCCGGTCGATCGCAAGTTCGATGAAGATGGAGTAACCTGCTCAGTCTGCCACTCGATCCAGCAGGTCAATACACGCGGTACCGGGAGTTATGTCCTCGGTCAGCCGGCTGTGATGGTCGATGACAACGGCAAGCCGATTTACGGTGAGGTTCCTGACAAGGAGATACTGGCCCACCTCGACCGGCATTCAAAGGCTGTGATGAAGGACTTCTATCGCTCGAGCGAGTTCTGTTCAGTCTGCCACAAGGCCGCGCTGCCTCGAATATTGAACGACTATAAGTGGCAGCGCGCCATCTTTCTTTACGATGAGTGGCAGTTATCTTCTTTTGCGAAACAATCTCCATTGCCCTTCTATGTCAAAGATCAGGTCTCCACCTGCCAAACCTGCCACATGAAGCCGGAAGAGATCCAGTTATCGGATTACGGGGCGAAGGATGGAAAGCTGGCCTCGCACCGCTGGCTCGGGGCCAACACAGTCCTATCTAAGTATTACGGCTACGACGCGCAGATGGAGAAGACGATCGCTTTCTTGAAGAACGGAGTTTTCAACGTCGACCTCTTTGCGCTGCAACGCAATGGCGGCAAGCTGATCGCGCCTCTAGGTGGCGAACCCTTCGAGATATCTCCGGGAGACTCGATCACCGTCTCGGTGGTCCTTCAGAATAAAGGCATCGCCCATAGCTTTGTCCCCGAGCAGCGTGACTTTTATGAGAGCTGGGTGGAGTTCGAGGCCAAAGACGCAGCTGGCCACACACTCATGCACTCCGGTGCGCTACAGCCTGATGGCACTCTCGATCCGCGTGCCCATAGCTTCACCAATCGTTTGATCAATAAAAAGGGCGGACTGAATGACCTTCACCAGGTATGGGATACACGAGTCGTTGCGTACAACAACACGATTCAATCGGGCCGATCTCAGATTGTCCGCTACGAGTTAAAGCTGCCGCCGGATGTTGTCGGGCCGGTTTCAGTAACGGCCAAAATCAACTATCGCCGGTTTAATCAGCACTTCATCGACTTCGGGCTGGGCAAGCACTATGAGATGCCGGTGGTCGAGATCGCCTCACGTACACGAACCGTTGCCGTTGGCGCCAATCCGGCCGGTCCTCCCGATCCGCAGGACAACAAGGAATGGATGCGCTGGAATAACTACGGCATCGGCCTGCTGGACGCGCAGCAATATGCAGACAGCGAGCGCGCCTTTCAGCGAGTGACTCAACTGCGTCCCGACTATGCCGACGGCTTCACCAATGTCGCGATCGCCGACTTCCAATGGGAGCGCTACGATGACGCGCGCGCAAGCCTGGAAAAAGCCGTCGCCCTGGCTCCGCGCAACGCACGCGCGCTCTATTATCTCGCCCTGGTTGAACGCACGCAGGGCCATCTCGACGCCGCTATCGCTGATCTTCGTGATGTGACCGCGCAGTTTCCGAGATCTCGCGACGCGCATCGCGAACTCGGCTTTTCGCTCTATCAGCAGCATAAGTACGACGAGGCACGGACCGAGTATGAAACATTGCAATCAATCGATCCTGACGATCTCGCGGCTCACTACATTCTCTCGATTGTCTACCGGCGACTCGGCATGAAGGAGCAGGCGGCGCGAGAGTCTGCCGCCTTTGCCGATCAGAAGGATGACCCCACTGCGAGCACCTACGCGCTGGAGTTCCTGCGCAAGCATCCGGAGATTACGTCGGAGAGCGTGCCGTGGCACGTGCACAGCGACCTCGGGCCTGAGCCCGTTGCAAGCGGAGGTGCAGGCAGCCAATGAGGCTCTGCTCGATCGCAGTCATTGTGCTGCTGATTGCCTCCCCTTTTGGCTTCGCGTCCTCGCGCAGCCAAAGGGAACATGGCGAAACGGTTCTCGCTGCGAGCGGATGCTTGCACTGCCATAGCATTCGCAACCAAGGCGGACACAAGGGACCTGATCTTTCCGGCGTTGGCCGGAGGATGAACAAGGACCGGATGCGCATGCAGATCGTCGACGGAAGCAAGTCGATGCCGCCCTTCGGAGATGATTTGCAAGGCGCGGATCTCGAAGACCTTCTCGCGTATCTTCACTCCTGCCGCGACAAGAAGAAAACTATCAGCTCAACCCCTTCTAGATAGAGCCCGCTGCGATACACTTTGAGTGTTGGAGGGAACACTCCTTGTCGCGCAAATCCCGATCGTTGGCCGCGCTTATTGCTTACACGCTTTTCCTTTCCGTTTCAGCTTCGGCACCATTAGCTTCACAGCAGGGGCAGCAGAGTGGAATGCCAGCCTCTCAAGGCGGAATGGCCACGGCCGGTCCTCAAAAGGCGCAGTTTGACAGTCAGCATCGTCCTATCACCGCAGGCGGCTTTGTCAAGACCGGACCGATCGTCTTTCAGGACGTCGCCGAGGCGGCCGGACTCGCAAAGTGGCATCACACCGCGGGCACACCGGAGAAGCGCCTGATTCTTGAGGCCAAGGGGCCGGGCGTTTGTCTTCTCGATTATGACAACGACGGCTGGCTGGATATCTATCTAATCAACGGTTCGAATTATGAAGCACTCGATGGCAAAGCTGCGGCACCGCGCGCGGCTCTCTTCCACAACAATCATGATGGCACCTTTACCGATGTAACTGAAAAAGCCGGCGTCGCCAACGAGCGCTGGGGCTACGGGTGCGCGGTTGCCGACTACGACAACGACGGCTGGCCAGATATTTACGTAACTAACTTTGGAAAGAATCGCCTTTATCGCAATAATCATGATGGCACCTTCACCGATATCGGCGAAAAGGCCGGAGTTACTGTGGGGACCTGGTCAACCGGCGCGACCTTCGGCGACTACGATGGTGACGGGCGGCTTGACTTATTTGTGGATGGCTATGCACAGATCGACTTGACCAACCCTCCCTACTCCGGTTCAAAGGCGGTTAATTTCGCATTCTGCCAGTATCGCGGAGTACAGGTCATGTGCGGCCCGCGCGGGCTTAAAGGCGAACACGACCACCTCTTTCATAACAACGGTGACGGAACATTTACGGATGTTAGCAAGAAACTGGGGGTCGACGATCCCAGCGGGTACTACGGCCTGGGCGCGCTGTTTGTCGACGTAAACGGAGACGGCAAGCCGGACCTGCTGGTGGCCAACGACTCCACGCCAAATTATCTCTACATAAACAAGGGCGACGGCACCTTTGAGGACCAGAGTTACGAGAGCGGCTTCGCTCTCAACGCCGATGGCCGCGAGGCCGCCAATATGGGCCTTGCCGCGGGCGACTATGAGAACAACGGACATCTTTCCATTGTCAGTACGACCTTTGCCGATGACTACAACATCCTCTTCCAGAATGATGGGCATGGATTCTTTACCGATGTGAGTTATCAGGCAGGTATCGCCGAGTCATCGATTCCATTTGTCAGCTTTGCCGATGGATTCCTCGACTATGACAACGACGGCTGGAAAGATCTGCTCATTATCAATGGCCACGTTTATCCTCAGGTGGACCAGCACCCGGAGTGGGGAACCAGTTATGCCGAGCGTCCGCTGCTCTACCACAATTTGAAAAATGGCAAGTTTGAGCTTGTCCCCGCCGTGGAGGGAACCGGGCTCGCAGTAGTTACTGTCGGCCGCGGAGCCGCATTTGGTGACATCTTCAACGATGGCAAGATCGATTTGGTCATCAATGGCATGGACAGCGTTCCTGTGCTGCTTCGCAACGTTAACGCGGACCACCATCATTGGGTTGAGATCAAGCTCGTGGGGGGGCCAAAGAGCCCACGCGATGCGGTCGGCGCAACGGTTTATCTGACGGCGAATGGCATGCGCCAGCGCGACGACGTTTTGAGCGGTGGAAGCTACCTCTCGTCAAACGATATGCGGGTCCACTTCGGGCTGGGCGATGCGACCGATGCCGGGAGCGCCGAGATTCACTGGCCATCGGGAGCCAAGGAGACGATCAAGCTTCCGGGCGTGGACCGCATCTACACCGTGACTGAGGGTCAGGGGATAAACGGTGCCCTTTGCGGCGGGGCGACTTGTCCAGTTGAGGCTCCGGTCGCGGCGCCGCCAAAGACCCAAAAGCAGTGAACTCGGACGGCTCGACATTACAGACTAAACGTGACCATTGGGTGGGAGAGGGTTGAGTCGAGGCAACCACGCCGCGCCCAAAAAAAGAAACCGGGCGGCGACCCAGCGAGTTGGGGCGGCCACCCGAAAGTCAAACTGAAAATAAACTTGTCTAGTTGGAGGCAAATCCACGAGACATGCATAGACTATCGATTCGGAACCGCTGCGTCTTGAGCCCTTTGAGTGATGTTTGACTCCATCAATAGGTGGAGAACGGCGACGGCATTCCTTGAGATTATCCTCTTATCTTTCTGTGCATTCCCCCACCTCTCCGATTAATGTGGAAGTGCGCGGTTTTTGAGTTTTAGACCCTGTTTAAGGAAAGTTGCCCACGATCTCGTGGCCCAGAAAAAGGCCAATTCGCACAAGAAACCGGCAATGGCAGCCCGTCTATGCCGGTTGCCCGGCGGAGCCCACCGGACGGTTGCATTCTTCGGCATTCTGGCCACAGTGGTGCTGCTGAGCTGGGGGTTTCCCTGCCCGGCATTGCAACCTGCTACTTCGTTGACCAACTATGGCCGCCAGACGTGGGTCATGGAGAACGGGCTGCCGCAGAATACTGTGCAGGCGCTCGTCCAGACCCGCGACGGATTCATCTGGCTGGGGACCGAGGTGGGTCTGGTCCGCTTTGACGGCAACGGCTTTCAGGTGTTCGACAAAAGCTCCACTTCGGCGCTTCCAGGCAATGACGTGCGTTGTCTGCTGGAGACCCACGATGGCGCTTTATGGATCGGAACCAGCGAGGGGCTGGCGCGGTGGAAGGACGGAGTGATGACGGCCTTTACAACGCAAAACGGTTTGCCAGGAAATGGGATTCGGGCATTGGCAGAGTCCGAGAACAACTATCTGTGGGCCTGGACGGATCAGGGGTTGGCGCGACTTAACGATGAAGAACAGTTTGTTGACACAACGGCTAAAACTGGGTTTCAAGCTAGCATTATTGACAGGGTCACGTCGGACGGCCTAGGAGGGTTGTGGGTAGGAACGCAAGACAGAGCGTCAATTTACCGGAATGGCCGCTGGACAGAGCCAGAGTCTCAGGGTGGGATGTTTCCGTGGATTCCAGCGGGACCTATTGAGTTCATTCAGGGGTACTGCGGAAGGGTAGCATCCGCGGACAAGAGCACCGTAGCGATGCTGGATGGAGACAGAAAAAGAGGTGACAACGCTCTGGACCGCTTCACCACTGGCAAAGAGCTTCCTGGCAGCCGCGTACAGGCGCTATTTTTTGACCGCGAAGGCAGCCTCTGGATTGGCACCAATGGCGGACTGACCCGGTGGGCCGACGGAAAGTTGCAGCGGTTCCCAGTCACCGACCCGCTGGCCTCGGAGTCAGTTCTCGCGATTATCGAAGACCGCGAAGGCAATCTCTGGGTCGGAACCGAGACCGGCGGCCTGCACATCCTGCGCGATCAGCGATTTCGCACGGTCGGCGCTCGCGAAGGCCTGTCGTCCGATGCAACGACCGCTGTCGTCGAAGACAAGTCAGGCGCTCTGTGGGTGGGAACCAACGGCAGCGGGCTGAATGCAATGCGCACCACCACAGGTGCAACTGGATCAAAAACCGCCTCGGTCAAGACCTACTCAGTCCGTGACGGGCTGTTGAGCGACGTGATTCTCTCTCTTGCCACGGCGCCCAACGGCGACCTCTGGGTAGGCACACCCGATGGTCTGAACCGCATTCGCAAGGGCAGAGTGGATGCGTTTACCTCAGCCGATGGGCTGCCAGACGACTTCATTCGTTCCCTGCTAGCAGACGCCGATGGCTCTCTCTGGATCGGCACGCGTCGCGGGCTGACGCACTGGACGCCCAAGACCGGCGGCGAGTTGAGTGGCGCGCGCATGGAGACTTTTACCCAAGCCAACGGCCTTGGTAGCGATCTGGTGGGCGCACTGGCGCGCGACTCCCATGGCGATCTCTGGGCGGCAACCTTTGCCGGGCTATCTCGGCTGCATGGTGGCGTAATCACCAACTACACCACGGCAGACAGCCTCTCAAGCAATGTGGTCACGGCCCTGTTGCCTCGCGAGAATGGCACGCTCGTGATCGGCACGCAGGACCACGGCTGGGATCTCTGGGATGGACAGCGCTTCACAGCCGAGATGCGCAACGGCCTGAAACAGACGACGATCCACGCCATCCTCGACGACGGCATCGGACATCTCTGGTTCGCGACCGGCAACGGAATCGCTCTCTGCGACTGCGGCATGTTGGGTGCCGGGATGCAAGGGAGCGGCTGTTCGCATTGGATCGACTTCGGCGCCGCCGACGGCCTGCGCAGCCGCGAGACGTCAACAAACAGTCATCCATCGGCCTGGCGCTCCCACGACGGACACCTCTGGTTTGCAACGCCCAAGGGCTTAGTCGAGGTAGACCCGGCCCACTTCCCGGTAAACACGGTTCCGCCCCCGGTTGCTCTGGAGCGTTTTGCCGTCGACGACCTCGCCCAACCGGTTCATGCGGCGGACTCGGTGCTCCGCGTTCCCGCAGGTCACGTCCACTTCCAATTCGACTATGCCGGGCTGAGCTTTAGCGCTCCCCAAAAGGTGCGTTATCGCTTCAAGCTTGAAGGTGTAGATCGCGACTGGATCGATGCCGGCACGCGCCGCTCCGCTTACTACACCAATATTCCGCCAGGACACTATACCTTTCGCGTGCAAGCGGCCAACAACGACGGGCTTTGGAATACGGATGGCGCTGCGCTCACCTTTGAGCTTCGGCCGCACTTCTATCAGACCGTCTGGTTCTACGCGTTGTTGCTGGCGGCTGCGGCGGGTATGGTTGTGCTGCTGCTGCGCCTCAGGCTGCGGCGCGCCGAGGGAGAATTCCGAGCTGTGCTAGGCGAGCGCAGCCGCATCGCGCGCGAGATTCACGACACGCTCGCGCAGGGTTATGTGGGCATCTCGGTGCAGCTGGAGGTTCTGGCAGAGCTTCTGCGGCACAAGAAAACTGAGGCTGCGGAGAAGCACCTCGATCTGACGCGCGGCTATGTTCGCGAGGGGTTGGCCGATGCGCGGCAATCAATCTGGGCGCTGCGCTCGCAGGATTCGGGCGAGACGACGCTGCCGGTCCAGCTGCGGCGCATGGTTGAGGCCGAAGGCGGCCACGGATTCGATGCGAAGTTCAGTATCTTCGGCGCCTACAGGCCGATGCCTCCGGACACAGAGCGGGAATTCCTGCGTGTGGCCCAGGAAGCCATCCATAATGTGAAGAAGCACGCCCGAGCAAAGCATCTGATAGTTCAGTTGGAGTATGGGCCTGAGGAGATCGCGCTCGAGGTGCGCGACGATGGGAGCGGCTTTGCAGCGGAGAGAGAATCGCAACCGGGCCACTATGGACTGACTGGAATGAGAGAACGCGCAGCCGCGATCGGCGGAACGCTGGAAGTAACAAGCGATGTGGGAACCGGGACGACAGTCCGCTTACGCGCTGCCCCACGGCGAGAGACAAGAGAGCAAACGAAGGAGCTATCGTGAGCAAGGAATCGATTCGTGTGCTGGTTGTGGAAGACCACCACGTGGTGCGCCAGGGCCTGATGGCGCTGCTGAATGTCGTCGAAGGCTTGGAGGTAGTGGGCGAGGCCGCGGACGGCGTCGAAGCCATCGCGCAGTTTCGCAAGCACCAACCGGATATCACGCTCGTCGATCTGCGCTTGCCCCGGCTGAGCGGAGTCGAAGTCATCGAACGCGTACGCATGGAGACGCCGCAGGCCCGCTTCATCGTGCTGACAACGTATGACGGCGACGAAGACATCTATCGCGCGTTGCAGGCCGGCGCGCGCGCTTACCTGCTCAAGGGCATGACCTCTGAAGAGTTGATAACAACGATTCGCGCGGTTCATGCCGGCCGCTCTCACATCCCTCCGGCAATTGCCGAGAAGCTGGCAGAGCGGATGGGCACCGAGGAGCTGACGCCGCGCGAGGCCGATGTGCTCGAACAGATTGTGCACGGCAAGAGCAACAAAGAGATCGCAACCGAGCTGGAGATCTCGGAAGCTACGGTGAAGACCCACATCAACAGCCTGCTGGGCAAGCTCGGCGTCACCGACCGGACCCAGGCCGCAACAGCCGCCATCCAGCGCGGTCTCGTTACACTCGAATCCCTGAGAAAGCCAAAGCCATGAAGCAACGAACGACACGAAAGCTGATCGCGTGCACAATTCTTTTGACGCTTACGTCTCCGCTTATGCAGGCGCAAAAGAGCGCGTGGCGGCAGGCCACAGATGCCGAGCTCGCCTCGCTATTGCCTGCGCGCGCGCAGGTAGAAAAAGAACACATCGAGACTGAGATGCGCACTGCCTCGGGCATCGTAAGCAGCCACGGCCGTTATATCGCCGGCGTAGTTCTGCTGACCGCCGGGTATTCTGCGGAGGGCAAGTACTCGCACTATCTGATCGCGCAGGCGCCGGTTCGCGTGGGCGGGGTCCAACTGAAGCCGGGAGAATACGTCTTCGGCTGGACGCGCGCACGGGCGGGCGATGCGCTAAGCGTGCACTTCTACAAAGCCGCGACAGGAACGCCGGTTGGCACTGCGGAGGCACACCGGATCGCGGGATCGAGCCGCGTCGAAAGCCTGCACATCTGGACTCCCGGCGACAGAGCGCTCATCCAGATTGGCCGCTTTGGAATTCCCTACGAGCTGGGCGAGGAGTAATCGCTCAGTTCAGTCGTGCCTGCCAGGCTCTCCAGTCGGCAGAAACGCAATCCCCGAGATCGTATCTCCCGAAGCTAACACCTCTCTCAGCCGTTCAGTATTCGCACCGCTGCGCGCTACAGCCGCTTCAAGCATTCCCAGCGCCGCGGCAGGAGTCGTCTCCGAGGGCAGGCGGAAGATCCACGGAATATTGGTCGAGGTCAGCCTCCGGTCATCGCTCAAGGCAACCACCGGAACGAAAGCCTTCAACGACAACTGTTCGGCCAGATGCGCCGCATCGCGATCGAGTGCGACGATGGCAAGCGCATGTCCGTCCATCAGGGCGTGAACCAGCTGAGTCGAAGCCATTCCCCAATTCTGATCGCTCGCCACAGGCTCCAGTTTCCACTCACGACCATGTGCCGCGGCGACCACTAATGCCTTCTGAACTTGAGCCGACTGCGCGATCTCGGTCGCCTGCGGTCCGAAGAGAACAATGCGCACCGGCCCTGGCTGAAGATCGCTCGGATGCGGTCCTGCGTAATCCACACCATCCTCGCCGACCTTCGCATACGGCACTTTCTGCCCATCGGTTCCTAGATGCGCCTGCGGGATCGACTCCACGACGGGCTGCTTTTCCATCGTTGCCGCGCGATAGGTCACCGCCCCATTGTGCACAGTACCCAGATACATCGGAGCCACATTCTTCTGATTCGGATCGAAGATCATGTGCCCCGTAACCCCGTCGTACTGCTCGATGTTCGCCAGAGCATCGTGAATCCGCGCGCGATTGAGGCCCCCCTTGCAGATCGAGTCGAGCAGCGCATTCATCGCGTCGTAAGCCAGCGAGGCAAACTGCTCCGGCTTCTCGTGGAATCGCGCCTCAAAGCGCTGATTAAACTCCAGCCATTTAGGATCGTTGCGCGTCGGATCGTAAGGGAAGACAGCCTCGAATCCCTCCGCCGCATCTCCCGCCTCGGCAAGCAGCTCCGGCCCCAGTGTGCGATACGAGCCAAAAACGCGCTGTTTCATGCCCGCGGCGCGCATCTGCCTCAAGATTGCCGCTGCTTGAGCCTCATCGGCCCACAGCACGATTGCATCGGCACGAGAGGAGCGAATCACATTCAATTGCTTGGTAAAATCCGTATCGCCCGGAAGGTACTTCTGTTCGATGACAATCGGGTGGCCCAGCCTGCGAGCTGCATCACGCAGTTTCATCACGCCAAACCGGCCATAGCGGTTGTTCACCCTGAGAATCGCCACGCGCTTCATGCCGAGTTCGGTGAAGATATGGCGAGCCAGCGTCAGGCATTGCACGCGGTCATCCTGTATATCGGTAAAGTACCACGGGATGTAAGTCTCGGGAATCGTGAAATCGGTCGAGGCCGAATTGACAATGGGAATCTCGGCGCGGAGCGCGACGCGTAGAACAATATGCGTCGTCTCGGAACTGATCGAGCCGAAGATCGCCCAGTCTTGGTCGTCGTAGACCATCTTGACCGTCTCGTCCGACGTCGAGCCCCAGATGGCCGGATCGGTAGGCCGGTCGTCACCATAGACTGCTTTGGCCTGCCAGTTGTTGTAGTCGTTATGCTGCATCAGGCGGAAGGGCTTGCCGCCGTAGCCACCGCGCGCATTCCATTCTTCAACGGCGAGCTGGGCGCCATGCAGCATACGCGTGCCGAACACCGCTTCCGGGTTGGGTTCTACAGGCCCGATGAAGCCGATGCGGACCTCCGTCAGGTCCTTGGGCTCTGGAATGTCGCGTCCCGCACCGGAATAGATGTTCGGATGGATGTAGTTCAGATCGTAAGGCGCCGCAAACTTCGAGTAAGGGCTCAAATCGGCAGGCTCGCCGGCATAGGGGATCACGACACGATCCCTGGCCGGCCCCGGCGGATGCGCGCCGCACTCACACGTCCCCTTGCCCGAAACCACAACCGGACTCGTGTTTTGCTCCGAAGTCTGGCTTGAGTACTGACTCGAGTCTTGCGCGGCAAGCTGCACCGCGCAATAGGAGACCATTGCGCACCCTACGACCACCAAACATCCCTTGCGCATCACGGCTACTCCTTAGCGGCTGATCCCTTGTCCGTGCGGAACATGGCGATGGCCTCGATCTCGATGAGCAGCTCGGGGCGGCAAAGATGAGCCTGAATGCCCGTCGATGCGGGCAGAGGGTCGAGTCCCTGCTCCTTGAAGAAGGCCGAGCGTCCCGCATTGAAGACATCGTAATCGCGATCGATATCGCGAAGATAGCAACTCGTCCGCACAATGTCGTGCCAGGTGGCGCCTTCAGCGGCTAGCAGGCCCGTGATGTTGTCGAATGTCCGCCGTAGTTGCGCGGGAAAATCGCCGATGTGGACGCTCTGACCGTTCTCGTCGATCGAGGCCGTGCCCGAAATCAGCAGAATGCAGACGCCGCCGATATCGATTCTCATGCCGCGCGAAAACGAACTCGGCTTGGCGTAGGCATATGCCTCGTTGAGGACGCTGTGGTTGGTGATCGCTCGCTTTTCGATAGGCGCGTGCGCAATGGCTTCCAGAATATCTGCAAATGCATTCATCTTTGATGCTCCCGTCTTCTTATTGTTTTTGTCGAATCCCATGACTTAATCCCTTCGCAGTCGCAACCCAGATGTCATCGCCCTGAAAGTCGAGGCCGAGAATATAGTTATGGGCCGGCGCTGTCGTGACGTCAACTGGCGTCACATTCCCTTGCGCATCGCGCACCGTCATCTCCGGCTTGCCGTCTTTGAGCGAGGGGCGATAAACAGCCCAGTTCACGCCGTCATAGTAAGCCAGCCCCTTGTCAGTGCCAAACCATGCGCGATTTGCGTCAGTACCCTTGATTGTGTTGATGAAGTTCGAAGGCAGTCCGCTGTCTTTGGCGAGGAAGTTGTGCCAGTAGCGGCCATCGTATCGGCTCGCGCCAAAGTACGTCGCCACCCACGCGATATTGTCAACGTAACTCACCGAGGTGACGATCTCGTGGATCAATCCCTGATCCTTGAACAACACCATCTCGTTTTCGCCGTCGGGGTCGTCGTATTTATCCCAGCGCGCGGTCTTCTGGTTGTATTCAAGAAGGCCGCTGCCCCACACCCCATAATATACCTTGTCAGGAGCGGCTGAAACCGCATACACCCAGATCTCCGCCATCGGTGTGTTGCGCTCGTTGTAGAGTGTCCATTGGCCGGTGCGAGTGTTGAAACGGCACCCACCGGCGGCGGTGGCCACCCACACGTTTTCACCTTCTACCGAGACGCCGTAGACCACATCGTTGCTCAGTCCCGAGTTCAACTGCGTATAGGTATCAATGCGTCCGGCCGAAACGCGGCTCAGACCGCCCATCGTGCCGGCCCACACATCACCGGTGCGCTTGTCCAGCGCCAGCGAGAGCACGGCGCGATGTGCCAGGCCGTCCTTGGTGTTGTAGCTCTTCCACGCGTGATTCTCGTAGACCGCAAGGCCATCTTCGGTGCCTGCCCAGATGCGCTCGCCATCCGCCAGCACTGAGAATACGTGGTTATCCGGCAAACCGTTGGCAGTCGTGAAGTTTTCAAAGCGAAAACGCGGCATCTGCGGCGGTGCTGCGAATATAACTTGCACCGAAATGAAAAGCACTGCCAACGTCCAAACGGATCTAGGTGCCCCATCCTTTCGCGTCTTTCCTGGCGAAAGGGTGGGAGACCACGAACCTGAATCGCGTTTCATCAGCAGCGTGTTGAAGGTGGACTTCTTCATCGTGTCCTCAGATACTCGATCAAATCGTTGAGTTCATCCTTGGTCAGGTCGTTGGTGCGCCCGTGCTTGTCTTCGGGGTTGTAGACCGTCCAAATCTCTTCAAGCGTGTGCGCCGAGCCGTCGTGCAGATACGGCGCGGTCAGCGCGATGCCGTCCAGCGGAGCCGACTTCAACATCCCTGAGTTGTCGGTAGGCTTGCGCGTCCCCACATCGAAGAGCTTCTGATTGGTTCCCTTCGGGCCGCTATGGCAATAGGAGCAACGATTGCTCTCAGGAATCGGCTTGCCGAACTTATCCGTCGCGCGAGTGAAGAGCGCCTGGCCGCGCTCCTGCTCCGGTGTAAACTCGCCGTTGGGCTGGCGCCAGCGATTGGGCCGCGGATCAAGATTGCGCACGTAGACTGCGAGGTCGGCCAGCGTCAGATTGTCGTAGTTCTCCGAGCGCCAGAAGTACTTCTCCGTTCTCGGTCCGCACTCCGTAGGGATATTGGGATTGCCGCCATTCCACTTGTAGGGCTCGGTGTCCTTGATTCCCTCGATCATCTTGTTGTCCACAATGTCGCGGCCAAATCCGTCTGGTTCCAAATCCCAGGTGAGGCCATCAAAGGTCGAGTCAATGTGGCAACTGGAGCATCCTATCTGTCCCTGGAAGCTGTAGCGCGAGGTATAGAAAGTCTGCTCCCCGCGGCGTATCGCCGAGATCTCCTTGGGGCCTGCCAGGGTGATGGTGGAAGCAACACGATGAGTGCGCGTATCGATCACGCTGATCGTATCTTCGAGACGATTGGCGACAAAGAGCCTGTGACCATCGGACGTGAGCGCAAGGCCGCGTGGGTTGTGGCCTACGGAGATTCGCGCAACCACATAGTTGGCGCTGGCGGATAGATCCTGCGCAAAAGACCCTGACGCCGGACGCGGATGCGTGTGAATGAAGCGCAGCAGCCGCGGAATGTCGATGACAAGAACGGACTCCGAGCCGCCGAGCGTGACATACAGTCGCGACTTATCCGCCGCAATAGCGACCCCAAAAGGCTGCGAAGAATAGCGTTCCAGCTCGTCGAGCGGAACCTCGACCGGCATGCCCACGTCTGCGCCAAAGATGGTCAGTGTGTAGGCGAACGCGCCGCCATGCTCAAGATGCGCCAGCGGCACAAGGTTCTTGGGATGGTACTCGGCGACCGCTCCCAGTCGGCCATCGGAAGAGAGAGCTAGATGAAAGACACCCGCGATCGAGTGCAGCGGAATGCGATCGACCACCACGGCGCGACCTGCATCGATCACCGTGATCTCCGACTCAGGCGCAGTGCGATTATCCAGGTCGCTCCGCACGCGCGACGGGTTCGGATAGATGTGCGTCGCGTAGATTCGGCCTCCATCGGGAGAGATCGTCAGATAGCTTGCACCCCGCCCTGCCAACAATCGCTTCTCTTCAGTGCCGGTCTTGGCATCGAGCACCGCCACATCGCCCGATATACGATTGGCAACAAACAGCCGCTTCCCTGCGCGGTCCGCAACGACGCTCGACGGCTCCGCGCCCACCGGCCAGGTTGCCGTGACACTCATCGCATGGGTGTCGATCACCGAGAGCGTGTCGTCCCATGCGTTGGTCACAAACAGCCGTGCGCCGTCAGGCGACAGCGAAAAGCCGCGCGGCATGGTGCCCACGGCAATACTCTTGATCACTGCAAAGCTCGCTGCATCGAGCACGCGTACTTCTTTGCTCTGCTGGCAGAGCACGTAGAGACGCGCGTCATCGGGCGACAGCAGAACCTCAAGCGGAGACGCATACTCCTGCGCGTTCTCCTGCTCCGCGCGCACGGGATGATCGACAGTGGGCCAAAGAGCTGACACAACCAACGCTGTTCCAAGTGCCGCAAGCCCAGTGCCAATCGCCGTTCTGAGGCTTAGTCTCACTTCGCGTCTCCAGACTTCGGCTCTTCGACTGTAAGCACGCGGTCCACGCTCAGCTTCTCAAGCGTCTGTTCGCGGCCGCTGGGCCAGTGAACAATCAGCTTGTCTACCGTCGTTGCAGCGCCAAGGCCGAAGTGCAATCGGCCGTCGTCCTGCGAAAGATACCCAGAGCCGGCCACGCGCTCAGAGGTTTCCCGTTTGCCCGCGGCAAAAACTTCGACACGCGCCCCGATGCCATCGCGGTTGCTCCCCGTTCCGGTCTTGCCAGTCCTTGAGCCAACAAGCTTGATGGCAATCCAATGGCCGGTATTCGTGGAAACATTGTGCAGCAGCGTTCCTCGACCGCCAAGGTTGATCGCAAAGGCGTCGACTTTGCCGTCGTTGTCATAGTCGGCAAAGCACGCTCCGCGTGCCGTTGTGCGTTCGCTCAACACGGACCCTGCGTCTCGCGAAACATCGGCAAACCTTCCGTTACCGAGCCCGCGAAAAACCGTGTGCTCCTGCGGAATCAGATGAATGAGTCCGCCATGAAAGATGAGGATATCGAGCTGTCCGTCGTTGTCGAAGTCGTAAACACCCGTCCCCCAACTGACGTATTGTGCGTTGGTCTGCGAGACTCCGTTGGACGCACCCATGTCTTCAAAGCCCTGCTTACCCGTATTGCGCAAATACCGGTTATAGTGCCCATCGGTGACCCAAAGGTCGAGCATACCGCGACCCTCAAAGTCGGCAAAGACAGGGCCCATTGAAGAAGTAGATTCTCCATTCTGACCGAAGGCGGTGCCTGTATCGTTGCCGATCTCTTCGAAAGTTCCATCGTGCTTGTTGTGAAACAGGAAGTTTTCAGTGCGGTCGTTGGCGACATAAATGTCATCCCAGCCGTCGTTGTCAAAGTCCGCCGCGGTCACGCCCATCGTGCGGCCTGCATATGCGCCGATTCCCGACTTCTCCGTAACATCGGTGAAGGTCCCGTCGCAGTTATTGTGATAAAGCTTGTTCGTTTCGCCTTCGTAGTCCAGCGGTCCAGGGTAGTTATCCGCCGCGTAGAAGGCGCGATACTTGGGATCGAACTTGACGTAGCGGCCGACGAAGAGATCGACGCATCCATCCTTGTCGTAATCCAGCCAAGTCGAGCTGATAGCCCAGCCGTCTACTTTGATCCCGGCCTTCGCCGTCACGTCGGTAAAGGTGCCATCGCCGTTATTGTGATAGAGAATGGTCTTGCCGTAGCCGGTCACCAACAGGTCGACAAAACCATCGTTGTCATAATCCGCCGCCGTCACGGCCATTCCGTAGAGATCCGGATTCAATCCGGCTTTTTCCGTCACATCGGTGAAGTGGCCGTTGCCGTCGTTGCGATAGAGGTGATTGTGAGGCAGCGGGACCGGCTTGACCTTCAACGGATAGGGATGCATCGAGTCGTCGAGCGGCCGGCCATTGACCACGTAGAGCGATTCGAGGCCCGAGTTGTTGTAGTCGAACCAGATGCAGCCGGCCCCAGTGCCTTCGAGCAGAGAGCCCAGTTGGCGCGAACCAAAGCTGTGTGTGAATTGAATACCCGCTTTATCGCTGGCATCTTCGAATTTGATGGCCGGCGCTTTCCCGGCAGTAGCGGCAGGAACCGGCGGAACTGTCTGCGCGGCAGCCATCGATACCACGCCGAGTAATAGAAAATAGCGAATCAGCATTTCAATTTCCTCCCGGCGTCTTTGGCTTCAGTGCTTCTGCCGGCGCCGAGCCTGTCAGATCGACCGGCGTGGTGGTGCGCAACAGCACAGCCGGCACGCGATTCTCCGATGCGCGCTCCGGTCCCGCGTGGCAGCCAACGCAGATCCGCTGTTCGCCCCTCCGAATCCAGAACCACCCTTGCTCCTGGCGCAGAACCGAGCCCTTGTCATCGAGCAATGAAAACCGAATCGGCTTGTCGGCAGGCGCCTTCACAAAAAACGATCCATCCGGCTCAACCTGCGCCGTGCCCGTGACAACTGCTCGACCGCCGGCCAGAGTTTCCATCCGCACCGATGCTGGTACCGTCTTAAGATCGCCCTCGCGAGACCGTCGCGCATCGAGCGCAAGCAGGTTCGCATAGTTCCAATCGTGCAACCCTGACGGATGACGCTTGGGCCTGTTGCGCGGCGCGACAATAACTGGATCGACAATGTTCATTCCGTTGTCAGCAAATGCAGTTTGCATCGTCGCAGCGCCAGGCCTCCATAGCCTCAACGCAAACCTCGCACCGTTCGTAGCCCGCGTGCTTAGCAACCATGCGCCTGACGCCGTCTCAACTACCGCGCCAGCGTACTCGGCATGAGGCGCCGCGATTGGTTCCTCGTGTGCCAACGGTGATGTAAAGCGCGCCAGAGAGGCCCCATGCGTGAAGACTACATCTCCGTTTGCCAATTGTCTTCCGCCCCAGCGCGCCTTACCGTGATCGCAACGATATGACTCCACACCCGAGCCGTCGGAATAAACCAGAAACAATTCAGGAGTCGATCCGGAGCCGAGCGGAAAACCGGACTCGAAGAGAATGCGTCCATCGGCCAATACATCGGAAGGGATCGCACTGCCGGTAAGATAGGAGAGTGGCAGCAATGCGGAGCCGGCATTTGAATCGATCGGGGCAAATGCGTCTGCGGCATCCACTCCAGCGGCTTCAAGTTGAAATCCCTGTGGCGTGCGCTGCCCATAAATCAGGCGGCCCGAAGGCAGATAAAGCGGGCGAATGGCGTCACTCGCACCCGCAATCAGCTTGCGCAGTGAATGATCGGCCAGCGTCATCTCCCAAATCCGCCACGGATCGTCCGCCTGCTGCTTGCCCGCGAAGAGCACTCTCTTGCCATCGAACGAAACATTGGCATCCGCCGAAGCCGCAAAGCCGGTCACCAGCGGCTCTGCCTTTCCAGCATGAATCAGCAAAAGCTGAGCGTCCTTGGGGAATCTCTCTTCGCCGCGCAGCGCTGCCAACGGTTCGTAAGCCGGCGCAGCGGTGACAATGATATCGACGTCGAGGACCGGACCATTTTCCACGTTCGCGCTCTGCGCCGGAGTGGGCGCGAAGCCGCAAACCGGAATCAACAGTGCAACCATCGCAGTAATCGAAAGCACTCTGGAAACAGGACTCATCCCACCGCCACCAGTGAATGAGCTTGAGTCATCTTGCGCCGCGATACTCTGCCATGCTCGCGCACGTCGAGCCATGGTTCGAGATCGGTCATCATCGCGTCGAATGCGGCAAAGTCCAGCGACTGCTCACCGTCGCTCCACGCCTTGGCTGGGTTGGGGTGCACCTCAACGATCATGCCGTCAGCACCGGCGGCAAGCGCGATCCGCGCCAGCGCTGGAACCAGATCGCTGTGTCCCGCGGCGTGGCTCGGATCGGCGATCACCGGAAGATGCGAGACCTGCTTGATCAGCGCGATCGCGGAGACATCGAAAGTATTGCGCACGGCAGTTTCAAAGGTGCGGATGCCGCGCTCGCAGAGGATGACGTTGGGATTGCCGTTGTCGAGAATCAGCTGCGCCGCGCGAAGCCACTCGGCAATCGTAGCCATCATGCCGCGCTTCAGCAGCACCGGACGTCCTGACCGCGCCGCAGCCTCAAGCAGCGGATAGTTCTCCATGTTGCGCGTCCCGATCTGCAAGATGTCGGCGTAGTCCGCGACCAGCGGCACATCCTCTTCCGACATCACCTCGGTCACGATAGCCAGGCCGCTCTCTTGACGGGCGCGCGCCAGCATCCGCAGCCCTTCGAGGCCCAACCCTTGAAACGAATAGGGGGAACTGCGCGGCTTGAAGGCGCCTCCACGCAGGATCCGCGCTCCGGCGCGGCGCACATGGTTGGCCGTGGCCATCAACTGAAACTCGGTCTCAACCGAACAGGGCCCCGCCATCGTGACGAATTCGCCGCCACCGATCTCCAGATCCAGCACTGGCACTCTGCTCTGTTGGCGCAACGCGCTCTTCAGGCAACCGGGGGCTTCGGCAAATCGTTCATGCCAGTTCTCGCGCACTTCTGCGCTCCATTCCGGGGAAACTTCAGATTACTGAAGCACGCCGAGTGGCGCCTCAACCTAAAGGTGGAGATGAAGGAATCATAATCCCCGCTCTCAGTTCACTTAAGTCACATATTTCCATCGAACTAACGTAACCGTTCACTGATTGGGGGTTGGCGCCGGAGCGGGCAGCGTCGAAGTAGCCGGACCGGAGGCAGGTTGGCTCCCGTTCGGCTCAACACCATCCAAGGGTAGAATGCGCCTCTCCGACCAATACAGATGATAATCCCTGAATACCGTATTGTTTACCTGGGTCTTTAGAGCCGTGGCAGGAAGCAGCATGTTGCGAATCTGATAGGTTCCGGGATCGCGAAACTTCGCAAGAGCAACGCTCTTCAGCGGGCCGATGAACATCTTTTCTCCGATCTCCACAGAGCCGTACTCCACAAGAATGTCGGCTTCCACAACCGGATCATCCGCCTTCAGCTCTGCCACCATCGTCAATCGCAGGATCGATCCATCCGTCGGATTGACGGCGATCTCCCCGTGATAAGCGGGATGGTGTATGATCTCCTTCAAAAAACCCGGAAATGCCACCGCGTAATGCGATGCATCCTGTGGCACCTGATAGCGAAAGACCGCCATACGGCCGGCAGCACCCTGTTCCCAGTGACTCCAGACCACCTTTCCCTTGGCTGTGTCCGCCAGTGTCACGACAAGAATGGAGCCAAACTCTCCCAGCGTGCTCAGCTCCGGGCCGGGTCGGCCTGGTGTTGCCAAATTCACCGATTCATGGCCATCGCGATAGAGCACCTCGGCGCGCGAAGCGCTCACCTCATGCAGCGGCTCGTAGCCAATCGGCCACTCTAATGGGGGTACTTCCACCGCCTGCTTGCCTTCAAAACGGGTTGTGTACTCAGTCGCAAAGAGGTTAGGCAGCCTTGCAATCGTCTTGCTCACATACTCGGCGGTTTGCGCAAATAATGAGACCTGAGCGGCACGCCCCGGCGCGGGATCAGACGACTGGACGACCACGGGCAAATCGAGGAATTCAGCCGCATCGAATACCCCGAGCAGCGCCTCTCGCGATGCGGGGCCGGGCATTTCCGCCTCAGCATGCGCAAACCGAGCCGCTGACATTCGTTCCGTCAATTCCAAGTCAGAGATACTCCGCGCCGCCTTCTCGTCGCGTTGCCGATGAAAGACAGTTAGCTGTTGTTCCAATTGCTCTACGGTGACTTGGTTAGAGGATCTCCTCTTTTGTGGTACTGCCGGTGGGATGATTCCAGCAAGAAGCACCACAATGGCCAGTCTTCTCATAGCATCATCCTTCCGCGCAACAGTGCTCCCATCCTATTGCGGGCCCGAGAAGGGTGTAAAGTCTCCCCAGCTACACCGCCATCGGCGGGGGATGATAGCCAAATGCCCGATCCACAACCGCTGCGACACCCAGCGCCGTCTCGTCCTCGAAGGGCCGCGCCACAATCTGCACTCCAATGGGCAACTCCTCCGGTGACTGGCCAGCCGGAACCACAGCCGCTGGCGCAGCAAGCGCGTTAAACCACTGCGTATAACGCCAGGCATCGAGATACTTCACACCGCGGCCTTCGATAACCCACTCCCGCTCGCCGTGGCGAAAAGCAGGAATGCTGGCCACGGGACAGAGCAGCACCGGATACGCGCTCATCTCTTCTAACGTCTTCGCGCGCAACACATCTAACTCGGCCCACGCATCCAGCAACTCAACTGCCGTCAACGGCGGCGCAGCCTTTGAGAAACCGAGAAACTCCTTGAAGATCGGGGACAATAGATCTTCCCGGCCCCGAATCGCAGGCGCATAAAACATGGCTCCGCATTGCACAAAGAACTTCCACCACAACCGGCGTAGTGATTCCAGCGTGCGCGGCCTGAACGGCTCAACGCGAAAGCCCGCGTCACGCAGCGCGGCAGCAGCCGCCTGCACAGCTGCGCGCGTCTCCAGCGTAACCGGCACAAGGCCGTCATCTTCAAAAACGCCAATCGTCCGCGTACGTAGTTCGTCGAGACTCCATTCGCGCAGCGTAACGGGAGGACTGGTTGGGTCGTACGGATCATGTCCGCTCAGCACGCGAAACATCAGCGTAACGTCGGCCACACTCCGCGCCATCGGCCCAATCGCTCCGAGAATCGAAAACGGTCCCACACAAGGCGGCAGATGGCCTCGGCCGGGAATCCGCCCTGGCGTAGGCTTTAGCGAACAGATGCCAGTGAAATGCGCAGGCACACGCACGGAGCCGCCACTATCCGAACCCAGACCAGCCGCAGAGAGCCCCGCCGCGATGGCCGCGGACTCACCGCCGCTCGATCCGCCCGGTGTTCGCTCAAGGTCCCACGGGTTCCGCGTTTGCCCATGCAGCAGGTTCGCGGTCTCATAGGCCATCAGAAACTCCGGGCAGTTGGTCGTGCCCAGAATCAACGCCCCGGCTGCGCGCAGCCTCGTAACAACAACCGCATCATCCTTCGGGATATCCCCCTCGTGCAGCAGGCTGCCGATCTCGCAGTGATAGCCCACCGTCGCAATCGACGATTTCACAGTAACCGGCAACCCGAACAATCCGCCGCGCCGCTCGTTCTTCGGCATCTCATCGAGCCGTCTCGCATCGGCGCGCACACGCTCCGCATCGAAATCGGCAAAGACATTCATCTGCGGATTCAACCGTTCGATCTGGCGGATATGCGCATCAGCCAGCTCCGCGATCGAAACCTCTCCCGACCGCAACAACTCCAGCTGTCGTATAGCCGGCTCAAGCACGAGACTGCTCATTGCTGCGCTGCCTTTATGGCCGCGCAAGCGGCGTCTGCCTCACTGCAGGTGGTCGCGGGTGTTGCAGGCATCGGCTTATAGTCGAAGTGATGCAGCCCCACCGGCTCGCCAGATTCGAAGCGATCGTTCCAGTTCAATTGATAATCGAGAGCATTTGCGTCGTCCGGGAACTTCTCATTCGCTGCATACGGATAGGCACTCATCGAATGAAATGGCAGTTGCGCCACGGTAAAGGGCGATGCATCCCACCAATCCATGTCTTTGACGAATCCATTGGCATAGAAGAAGTAGTCGCGCTCCCAATGCGGCGCCAGCGCAGGCAGCTTTGTAGCATCGAACTCGGCTGCGATCTCTTCACCGCTGCCAAAGATCACATACCGGTCGTCGACGTGCGTCAGTAACGCCGTCACATCCCCCATCCGAGTATAGCTACCTCTCTGCCGCTGGAAGGGCCCTGTCAAACTCACGCGGTCATAGTCATAGTCGAGATCGCCGGGGCTCGCGCCTTCGATCTGCGTTGGGTATCCGCGGAAATGAAGTGTGGCCCTCGACAGTGGCGCCTCCGTGGTGCGCGACTCGGCCCCGGCTTTGTTATCGATGAGCACCTGGTCCCAATAGATTTCAAGATTGGTTACGAGCCTGATGCGATGCGCTCCAGCAGGCAGCTTGCCCGTGAGGTCCACCACGATAGTGCGCTCCAGACCGGCAGGAAAACCTACATCCTCCGCGATGCGCCGCCATGAACCATTTGGCATCTGCGCCTCGGCGTAAGGTGAGATGGGCTTGATCCCTGCCTGCCACGCAGCATAGAGCGAGGTCGCGCTAAAGTAGTTCACGTAGCCGGTCATCAGCAATCGTAGCGGCGCCTTTGCATCCACTACCCCAAGGTCGAGTGTCAAAGCGTGCGGTTTTGCAAATCCGTCGAATGGCAGCGGCGTAAATCCACTCGCGAAGCTGTGATCGCGCTGGCTCACCTGCTCCAGCACATCGCGTCCCGCGCCATCCCACGCACCCACGGGCAGCCGCGCCCCCGAGGAGGCCACGACGCGTCCTGATGCAAACGGTGGATCGTCGAGGAAGCGCTCGTCTGGATTGACTTCGACATCTTCCGGATGATCGACTGCCACCAGCCGCAGCTGATCGATGTAGTTGACCTCCTCCATTGGCTCCATGAACCGCAGGCTCAACTTGCCATTGACCGGTGGCAGCTGCGCGCCGTCAATCTTGATCCATTCGCCAGGATTGGGTGTATTGCGCCGTGTTGGCGTAAACCAGTGGCCCACCACAGCCGCGCCGATCACGTCGGTGACCATCTTGTACTTATGCCCGTCCCACGCAAACAACACCGGGCAGGAGCTGCCGCGCCGGTCAGCCTCCTTCATCGCGATTACATGTTGATGTGGCAGATCAATCTCGTCCTGCAGCACTCCTGTAGGCCACAGAATCCGTAGCAGGTCGATCCCCTCGGCATCGCCCAGGCCAACAAGTATCTGCGGCGGTCCCTGCGTCTGGTATCCAGATGCGCCGGCCAACTCCCACTTCTGCCATTGCCCATTGGCAAAGATCTCCACCTTCACGCCGAGTGCTGTTTTGTTGTCCGCATAACCAGCGAGGTCGAGGCGCACCGAGTGATTTTTATTGCCGCCGATGCTGCGCAACAGCACCGGCGGAGCGTTCAACTGGGTGACAATCAGATCTGCCGCGCCGTTGTCGTCGACGGCGATCAGTCCGCGCGGAGCTGTTAGCTTCACGATGTCCAGACCGAGCGCATGGCTGACGTCTTCAAACGTCCCATCGCCGAGATTGCGGAAGATCCTAACGCACGGTCCGGCCTTGGTCTCCAAAACCGCCGCCAGATCGATCCAGCCGTCGTTGTCGATGTCGACCGCCGTCACTCCCCACCCGCGCACCGCGTCATGCAGCGGAAGCTCCACCCTCTCAAACCGCCGGCCCATGCCGTCAGCTCCGGCAGTGTTGCGCCACAGCGTCAGCCCCGGTGCACCGGTATGCGTGACGGCAATATCCATCCAGCCGGTCTTGTTGTAATCAACTACAGCAATACCTGCAGTGGAAGGCAGCTTCGCGCCCTCGTAGAGCGGCTGCGTCGGATACTTCCCTTCTCGCTGGTTCACGTAAATAACAGGCGCCGCGCCATCGCCACTCACAGCGATGTCCACCGCACGATCATTATTGAAATCCGTCAGAATCGCCGCGCTCGTCTTCCCGCTACCGCCCATTCCTGTCGGCTCGGTCCACTCCGTGAAGCTCTTATTCCCGTTATTCCGCCACAAGACATTCGGCGTTCCCCCTTCCTTGAGAGGCGCACCCGTCAAGAAAAGATCCAGATCCCCATCGTGGTCATAATCGATAAACGTGATCCCGCTCGGCCGGTTCTTGGGGGTGAGCCCGGCCTCCGCTGTCACATCCTGAAACCTGCCCTTGCCGAGATTCCGGAAAAGCAAGACAGCATCGTCGAGCGCAACGGCCAGGTCATTCAATCCATCGCCGTCATAGTCGCCTACGGCGCAAGCCACCGCATAGCCTGAAGCCTTCAGTCCCGCCGCCGCCGCGTCCCAATCTTCATACTTGCCGTCCCCTTTGCTGTGCATCACGCGAATAGCCTGCGCGCCCGACTGCATCAGCACGAGGTCCATTGTTCCAGAGCCCGTCACGTCCATCATGCAAGCGCCGCCGGTGCTCGTCCATTTCACGTCGGGTGCCCCATCCTTGCCGCGTTCTTGTCCTTGCGGCAAGGGTGGGATTGAAGAAAGCAACGGCTCCGCCACCATCTTCACCGGAATCATCGCCCGCCTGCCCGTCTGCGGCTCCTGAATCGGCGTAACAGTCGAGTAGTGCCCCTGCTCGCCATACGAGAGCCCAATCGGCGTGCCGATCTTGGTGCTCGTGAGGTGCTGGAATCGCTTGAAGTGCTCCTTGGCCTCATCGAGATGCCCGCTTCGCTGCAACGCGCGAGCCACAGCAAACTCAGAGGAAGCGTGAAGCGGATCGACCCGCAACGCTTTCTTCAGGACCTCGATAGCCTTGTCGAGCTGCTTCAGTTCCTGGTAGCAAACGCCCTCAAAGTAGTAGGAATCCGCATCTCCCGGATCGTCCTTGACCGCCTGTTGAAAGCTGGCGAGCGCCGGTTCGAGTTCGTTGCTCGCGTGTTGCGCAAGGCCCAGGTTGTACCAGGCTTGAGCGTTGTTTGGCTCCAGCGCAAGGGCAGCCTGCAAAGCCTTCTTGGCCTCGTCCAGCTTTTGCAGCGCCATCAACGCGATGCCCTCGTTGACCTCCGCCTGCGCCAGCTTGGGATCCTTTTGGAACGACTCGGCAAACGACGCGACAGCGCGCTCGGTAAACTGCTGGCTCATCTGCGCCACGCCCCGATTATTCAACTTCACTGCTTCGGCGTCAGAGCGCGACTGAGCCGTAGACGCTGCAGCAGTCGCCACAAAAAGAACCACTGCGAGCACCCCAATTGCTGTAACGTTTCTCTTTCCCAATTCACTCTCCAATGCGGCCGGAGCCCAACGGTCCATGATTCCGCGGAACCCTACAGTGTATGCGAGCAACCAACCTATCCGCATCGGTACAGTAAGGTGCATTCCTTTTTGCAACTCTCCGGGACGCAAGGCGAATTATACTTCTGAAGTGATTCCTTCGCTCCATAACCGCGGTTGGCGCGTGTTTCTCGCACGTCATCGGTTCATGGGCAGCTCATGGGTCTGCCCATGAACCAGACAAGCAGCAAGCGACGCATCGGGGTGGTCACCACTTCGCGCGCGGACTACAGCCACCTCTACTGGCCGCTGCGCGAACTAGCCGCGCACCCTCAAGTCGAGCTGGGCGTCTTCGCGCTTGGAGCGCATCTTGCTCCGGAGTTCGGCAACACGATCGCTGAAATCGAAGGCGACGGCCTTCCGATCCAGGCGCGCATCGAGTGCCTGCTCAACTCCGACTCCGACACCGGGATGGCCAAGACCATCGGCGTGGCCATGCTCGGCCTGGCCGACGAACTGACGGCATGGCGGCCTGACCTATTGTTGCTCATCGCGGACCGCTATGAGATGCTCGCGCCAGCCTCGGTCGCGCTCGCGCTGCGTATCCCCATCGCGCACATCGAAGGCGGCGAAGTAAGCCAGGGAGCCATCGACGACGCCGTGCGCAATGCCCTCACCAAGCTGGCGCACATTCACTTCACATCGACCGAAACCGCACGCCGGCGCATCATCGCGATGGGCGAGGAACCATGGCGTGTCCATCATGCCGGCGCCCCATCGCTCGATCACATGCGCCGCTCAGCGCTGCTTGACCGGCCTGCTCTCCAAGGCCGTCTCGGATTTACGCTGGCGCAGCCAACGCTGCTCGTCGCATGGCATCCGGTGACCATTCTGCGCGACACGAACGCCGAAGCCGACTCCCTCTTCAATGCGCTCGCTCAGGCTCCCGGACAACTCATCTTTGTCTATCCCAACAGCGACGCTGGCAGCCACGCGCTCATCGAGCGCGCCAAGGCTTTGGCAACCACAAGGCCCCTCACCCACATCTTCGTCAACCTCGATCCCATCACCTATTGGAGCCTGATGGGGCAGGTTGACGCCATGGTCGGCAACTCCTCCAGCGGCATCATGGAGGCCGCCTCCTTTGCACTCCCAGTGCTGAACGTTGGCATGCGCCAGCAAGGCCGTGAGCGCGCCCGTAATGTGATTGACGCACCAGCCGAGACAGCCGCCATTTGTGCGGCGATCGCCAAAGCGCTTATGCAGGAGTTCCGCAATTCCCTGCGCGGCATGATCAACCCATATGGCGATGGCACTGCGGCCGAGACTATCGCGCGTGTCCTCACCACCGTCAAGCTGGAAGGTCTGCTCATCAAACAGCCTGCGCCGCTGGCCGACGAAACTGGCCCGGAGCGGTCATGAGCCTCCGCATTCCACTCTCTGCTCCTGACATCACCGAGGCTGAGATCCAAGCTGTCACCGCCGTCTTGCGCACACCGCATCTGAGCCTCGGCCCCCAGTTGGCAGCCTTTGAAGCCGCGCTCGCCGCCTACCACTCTGTACCCACCGCCCTCTGCGTCAGCTCCGGCACCGCCGGCCTGCATCTGGCTCTACTCGCGCTCGGCATCGGCGAAGGCGACGAGGTGATCCTGCCCTCCTTCGCCTTTGTCGCCGTGGTCAACGCGGTCCTCCAACTTCGCGCCACGCCCGTCTTCGCCGAGATCGACCCCGTCACCCTCAATCTCGACCCAGCCGCCGTCGAACGCGCCATCACACCCCGCACCCGCGCCATCCTCGTCGTTCATACCTTCGGCATTCCAGCACAGATGTCCGCGCTCTCGAACATCGCCCACACCCACAACTTGGCCGTCATCGAAGACGCCTGCGAAGCCATCGGCGCGGAGTATCAAGGGCAGCGCGTAGGCAGCTTCGGCGATCTGGCCGTCCTCGGCTTCTATCCCAATAAGCAAATGACGACCGGCGAAGGAGGCGCGGTGCTGGCCCGCGATCCCTCACACGCTTCCCGGCTGCGCAGCTTGCGCAATCAAGGCAGATCCGAGAGCGGCGAATGGCTCGACCTCGTCGAATCCGGCTACAACTATCGCCTGTCGGAGCTCGCTTGCGCGCTTGGTCGTGTGCAGTTGAGCCGCATCGGCGAGATGCTCGCGCTTCGCCACGATGCCGCCGAACGATACGACACGCAGCTCAGATCGATCCCCGGACTCGATCTTCCTCCACTCACTCTTCCCGATTGCACCATCAGCTGGTTTGTCTACGTAGTCCGCTTGCCGGAATTCGCGAACCGGCATAGAGTCCAGGCCGCCTTCGCCCAGCGTGGCATCGCCACCGGCCGCTACTTTGCTCCCATTCATCAGCAACCAGCATGGCTCTCCCGCTCCGGCGGCCACAGGGTCAATCTCCCCGTGACCGAGGCCATCGCGCGGCGCACCCTCGCCCTTCCCTTCTTCAATCGCATCACCCTCGATCAGCAACAAGAGGTCGCCGCCGCGCTTAGCGAGGCAATTGACTCCGAGCTGAAAGACTCCCACAGTTAAACCCGAGACCAGCCTCCTCAGGCCACGCTCGCAGAGACTGCATTGCGCCCTTTTTCGCAGCGTATCATCTAAGGAAAGCGGGAGAACACCATGATGGAATTCACGCTCCGCATCGACGGAATGCACTGTGGCTCTTGCGTTCGCCGCGTCGCCCAGGCATTGGCATCGGTCGAGGGAGCCCAAGCCAAAGATGTTCAGATAGGAAAGGCACGGCTCGCCTCGGAGCTCGACCCCGCGCCCGTCGATCTCGCAATCGCCGCTTTGGCCAAGGCCGGCTACGCGGCGCGGCTGGACTCCTAGGCGCTACCATGTCCTCCACGGCAACCGAATCGATCACGCTGCCCATCCTGGGCATGACCTGTGCGGCCTGCCAGCATCACGTCGAAGAAGCTCTGCGCTCGACCGCCGGTGTCGAATCCGCACGCGTCGATCTGATGGCCAATCGAGCCAGCGTCGTCTTCGATCCGGCAATCGCGCAGCCGGGCGCGCTGGTTGAGGCCGTTCGCTCGGCGGGATACGAAGCAGTACTGCCGCGCTCCGATGCCTTGTCAGCAGAGTCAACGTCGGACGATCTTGCAGCCGGAGCCGACCGCAAGGCAATTGTCACGATTGCGGCAGGGGTGGCGTCAATGCTGCTGGCCATGCCGCTTGGCGGCGAAATGGGCTCGCTCGACCGCGCTCTGATGCGCCTTCTGCCTTGGCTCTATGCGCTGCCGCCAGATCTTCTGCGCTGGTCTCTGCTGATTCTTACGGCAGCCATTATCGTCTGGGCTGGCCGCGGAATCTATTCAAACGCCATCAGCGCGGCGCGCCACGGAACCACCAACATGAACACTCTGGTGGGCCTCGGAACGAGCGTGGCCCTTGCCTACTCCGCCTATGCCACGATCTGGCCCGCACCCGGTCGCCAGGTTTACTTTGACGCCGTTCTGCTCATCATCGGCTTTTTGCTCTTCGGCAAGAGCCTTGAGGGCCGCGCCAAGCGCCGCGCACTCGCTGCGCTCGACTCGCTCTCCCGGTTGCGCCCCGCGACAGCCCGCCGCATTCGTAACGGAGTTGAAAGCATCGTTCCACTCGACGAAATCGAAGTGGGCGATAGCGTGCTCGTGCTCCCTGGCGAGCGCTTTCCAGTAGACGCTGTAATCCTCGAGGGCCGCACCACCGTTGACGAATCGATGCTGACCGGCGAGTCGACTCCGCTCGATCGCGCGGCAGGCGGTCGAGTTCTTGCCGGCTCTCTCAACTACGAAGGCGCCGTTACCTGCCGGGCCGAGTCGCTCGGCGAGGCCACGGTGCTGGCACAGATCAGTCGAATGGTGGCTCAGGCGCAGGGCTCGCGAGCGCCCATGGAGCGGCTCGCCGACCGCGCAAGCAATATCTTCGTTCCGGTGGTACTGGCGCTAGCTGCACTCACTTGTGTTGTCTGGCTCATCACCACGCACTCGCTGCAAATGGCATTGTCCACGACCGTCGCCGTGCTTGTGATCGCCTGCCCCTGCGCCATGGGGTTGGCCGTTCCCGCCGCACTAACAGTGGCAGTGGGACGCGGCGCACAGCTTGGCGTTCTCTTCAAAGGCGGCGAAGCTCTCGAACGCCTCGCTCACCTCGACGTAATCGTGCTGGACAAGACCGGCACTCTCACTGTCGGCCGTCCCGTGTTGGAGTCCGTTCACTCGTTAGACAGCTCTTCGGAATCCGATCTTCTCCGCATCGCAGCCGCCGCCGAAGAGCGCTCCAATCATCCGCTGGCCCACGCCATCGTCGATGCCGCACGAACGCGCAATCTATTCTGGCAACCAGCGGAAGATGTGCTGGTGCTGCCGGGACGCGGACTCACTGCCAAAGTCGAAGGCCGCAATTCCCTCCTCGGCAACGAGGCTCTTTTCAAAGAGTCCTTTCTCCCACTCCCCACTGACATCACCCCACCCGAACCTGGCGTTACGCGCCTCTGGATGGCTCTCGACAACAAGCCCGCCGGCTACTTCGATGCCCGCGACGCCTTACGCCCCGGCGGAGCGGAAGCCGTCGCAGCGCTTCGTCGCGATGGCCTCCGCGTGCTGATGCTCACCGGCGATTCATCCCAAGCCGCGGTGCCCATCGCCCGACAAGCAGGCATCGCCGAATTGGAGGCCGGCCTCGACCCGGCCGGCAAGCTGGCCCGCATTCGCGCTCTGCAAGCGGGTGGCCTGCGTGTGGCCATGGTGGGTGACGGCATCAACGATGCGGCGGCTCTTGCACAAGCCGACGCCGGCATCGCCATGGGCACCGGCGCCGATCTGGCGCAAGAGGCCGGTGACGTGCTGCTCTTGCGCGCCTTGCCCTCCGCCATTCCAGCGGCTCTCGAACTGGCCCGCTCGACCCTGCGCATCATGCGCCAAAACCTCATCTGGGCAGCGGGCTACAACCTGCTCGGCATCCCGCTGGCCGCTGGTGTGCTCTACCCAAGCCTCCACATTCTGCTCAGCCCCTGGCTCGCAGCCGCCGCAATGGCTCTCAGCTCAGTGAGCGTGCTGGCCAACAGCCTGCGTCTGCGCGCCTGGCATGCCGCCGCACCAGCCGCTCCAGCACGATAAACTTATCTCAGAGCCCGTTTGTGCGCACCCTGACCCGCTATATCCTCGGCGAAATCCTCTCTCACGGCCTCATCGGCTGCGTGATCTTCACCTTCGTTCTCTTCATGAAGGAGCTGCCGCGCATCCTCGAAATGGTCGTCCACAACAGTTCCACCTTCACCAGTGTCGTCGAGATCTTTCTCTTCACCCTACCTAACTTCTTCATGGTCACCATCCCCATGGCCGTGCTTGTCGGAGTGTTGCTGGGCTTCAGCCGTCTCGCGGCAGACAGTGAAGTCATCGCCATGCGAGCCTCTGGTTTAGGCATCGGCTACTTTGTGCGCGTAGCAGGCATCGTGGCCGTTGGCGGCATGTTGCTTGGGCTGGTCAACTCGCTGGCCATCGCACCGCGCGCCAATCAGGCAATTCTCGCGATGGACAAGGCCCTCGCCATGCAGGCCTCTTATGAGATTGAGCCGCGCGTCTTCGACGAGGACTTTCGCAATCGCGTTCTTTATGTGCAGGACGTTCGCTCGGGAACAGGCGCGGCCCACTGGGACCAGGTCTTCATGGCCGATACCACGGACCCAACCACGCCGCTGATCACCACCGCCGCCTCGGCCATCGTAGCCAACGACAGTAGCGCTGAATCCGGCCAGATGCTGCTCGCGCGGCTGCGCAACGGATCGCGTCACGAGACCGTCGCCCACCAGCCCGAACAGTACAACATCTCCACCTTCGACTTCACCGATCTGCCTCTCGCATCGAGCCAGCAAAGCGAAGCTCATCTCGGCCGCCTCGACACCAACATCTTCGCCATGCCCATGAGTGATCTGTGGCAACACAGCCACGGCCCCGACGGCAAACGATTTTTGATCGAGATTCACAAGCGCTTCGCCTATCCCGCCGCCTGTCTCGTTCTGATGTTGGTCGCGGTGCCGCTGGGCGTAACCTCGCGGCGCGGCGGCAAGAGCTTCGCCTGGGTTTTCACAATTGTTCTGGTCTTCCTCTACTACCTGCTCTCCTCCACCGGCATCGCGCTCGGCAAGCAAAACTGGATCTCCGCATTCTTCGCGGTCTGGTCGGCCAATCTTATCTTCGCCGCCGGCGGCCTCTTCCTGCTCTGGCAGATGGCCTCTGGCGGCCGCATTTTGAGTGCTGTAACCGCATGGACCTCGCGCTTTCAACGGTCAGAAACCACCGACCCTGCCAAAGCGGTACGAGGCGCTGTGGTCGGCCTGCTGAACAAGCTGCAATCGCGACCCGAGCGCCGAAAGGCCCGCAACGTCTTTCCCCGCATCCTCGACGAATATGTGATGCGCGAGTTTGTTGGCGTCTTCTTATTGGTGCTGGCCGGCTTTGTCATGCTCATGCTGGTCTTCACCTTCTTTGAGTTGATCGGAGACATCCTGCGCAACCACATCGCGCTCTCGATGATTGGTGAGTATCTGGTCAACCTCACTCCGAGCATGCTATATCAGATCACCCCGCTAGCCGTGCTCATCGCGGTGCTCGTGACCTTCGGCGTGCTCAATCGCAACTCTGAGATCGTAGCCATGAAGGCGACAGGCATCAGCCTCTACCGGCTCGTGATTCCCGTCGTCTCCATCGCTGCAATTCTCTCCATTGCGCTCTTTCTCTTCGACCAGTTTTATCTGCCTCAGGCCAACCGGCGCCAGGAGGCGTTGCACAACATCATCAAAGGCCGCCCGGCGCAAACCGTGCTCAATCCCGAACAGAACTGGATCTTCGGCCAGCCGCGCCATGGCGAACCCGGCCGCATCTTCTACTATCAATTCTCCGATCCCGATCGCAGCGAGTTCGGCAATTTCTCCGTCTTTGAGTTCGATCCTTCGACCTTCGCCCTTTCGCGGCGAATCTTTGCCGCCCGCGCCGTCTGGGATGAAGAGACCAACACATGGAGTTTCCTCAACGGTTGGCAGCGCGACATCTCGGGCGCTAACGTCACCGACTATCGCCAGTTTCTCAAGACCTCTTTCGCCGAGATTCACGAAGACCCTAGCTACTTCAAAAAAGAGAGCCGTCAGGCGCAGGAGATGAGCTTTGGCCAACTCGATCGCTACATCGGCGATCTGAGCCAGCGCGGCTTCGACACCGTCCGGCTGCGCGTAGAACTCTGGCACAAGATCGCCGATCCCCTCGCCACCGTTTTGATGGCGGTGCTCGCCATTCCCTTCGCCCTCATGATGGGACGCCGCGATTCGCTCACTGGCATCGCCGTGGCCATCGCTGTAGCGCTTGCCTATTGGGTCGTCGATGGCCTCTTTGGCGCCATGGGCAACGTCAGCTATCTACCGGCCGCCATGGCCGCCTGGTCCGCCGATCTGCTCTTCGGATTGGTGGGCGGCTACCTCCTGCTAAAGACGCCGACCTGAACTCTAATTCACAGAAACCTGGAAGACGGGCCTTCGACGCGCTGAAGTAAAGAGGCAGCGACCGTCCCCAAACATTCAGCATCCAATGTTCATGCGCTTAATCGAAGTGTTCATGAAGAGAATCTTCCCCTTGCTCTTCCTCATACTCATGCTCGCCGCTCCCAAATTGTGGGCGCAGGCAGGACCTCCCTTTCAAACCGACGATCCAACTCCGGTTGACCTCGGCCACTACGAGTTCTACATCTTCGGCACGGTGGACGGCACTCCAGCCGAGCTTGATCCGACGGGCCCGGCCTTTGAATTCAATTGGGGCGCCATCCCCAACATTCAGCTTCATGCCATTCTTCCCTTCGGCGCGGTCATGCCCTCGAACAATCCTATCTACGCGCCCGGCGGAACAGGCCCCAGAGCCTTCGGGCTCAACGACATGGAACTCGGTGTCAAGTATGGCTTCATCAAGCAAACCAAACGTCGTCCGCAGATCGGCTCTTTCACGATGTTCGAGCTTCCGGCAGGCAAATCGACGGAAGGTCTCGGCGTTGGCCGCGCGTGGTACAAGCTGCCCATCTGGCTCGAAAAGGAGTTCGGCCCATGGAGCCTCTGCGGCGGAATGGGCTATACGATCGTTCCGCAAACCGGCTATGACAACTTCCTCTACGGCGGCTTTCTTGTAAAACGCGAGATCAACGAGAAGCTGGAGATGTCCGCCGAACTCTTCTCGCACGCGCGCGAGGGATTTGCCGCTGCGCAAACGCAAGCCTCCACGATGATCGATGCAGGCGGATACTACCACTTCAAATCTCCCGGTCTGCAACTGCTCTTCGCTTACGGCCACTCCATTGCGGGGCAAACAGAGAATTACGGCTATCTCGGCCTCTACAAGACCTGGGGCAAAGATCGCGGCCTGGGCGGCAAGCCCTCCGGCGATCCCTCGTCATCCCCCGTACAATAAAACCATGCTTCGCGAACTCGCCCCGCTCTTCGGATACATGCGCCGCTACCGCTGGGGATACCTGTGGGGCACGCTCTCCTGTGTCTGCACCAATGGCATCTGGGTGCTCTTTCCCCAGGTCATCCAAAGAGCCATCGACGAGATGGGCCACGGCGCCAGCCGCCAGAGAATCCTCCTCTATGCCGGGCTTCTGGTCGGCATCGCCATGATCAAGGGCGTCTTTCTTTACTCACAGCGCTGGATTCTCATCGGCATCTCGCGTGAAATTGAATTCGACCTGCGCAACGACCTCTTCCGCACATTGGAGCAACAAGACGCGGGCTTCTATCAGCGCTATCGTACGGGCGACATCATGGCCCGCCTGACGAATGATCTAAATGCCGTTCGCATGTTGCTCGGCCCGGCCCTGATGTACAGCGCCAACACCGTTTTCTTCACCGTGGGCGCATTGTTCTTCCTGCTGCGTATCAGCCCCTGGCTCACGCTGGTGGCATGGGCGCCGATGCCCTTGGCCAGCATCCTTGTGCAGTACTTCGGCAGCAGGATTCACGACCGCTTCGAACGCATCCAGGCCAGCTTCTCCGAGATCAGCTCACAGGCCCAGGAGAACTACTCCGGTGCCCGCCTGGTCCGCGCCTTTGCCCGCGAGGAGTCGCAGATCGGCCTCTTCGAACGCCTCAACCAACTGTACATCGCCCGCTCCCTCAAGCTGGTTCAGCTCATGGGCATGCTCTGGCCGACGCTCGAATTCATTCTCGGCGTCTCGATGATCATTACCCTGCTCGCCGGCGGCCACCTGGTGATCGCTCATCGCATCACCGTGGGCCAGTTTGTCGCCTTCAATACCTACATGGTGATGCTCATCTGGCCGATCATCGCGGTGGGCTGGGTGGTGAACCTCTTCGAGCGCGGCACCGCCTCAGTCAAGCGCATCGATGAGCTGTTGCAGGCGAAGCCCGCGATCGACGACAGCGCCGCCGATCCCGCCATTGCAGCCGACACCATGCTCCGCGGCGAGATCGAATTGCGCGATCTGAGTTTCAGCTATAACGGGACGCAAGTCCTGCGCGGCATCTCGCTGTACGTACCCGCCGGCTCAAGCCTGGCCATCGTTGGACCCACTGGCTCGGGCAAGACCACGCTGGTCAACCTGCTCTCAAGAATGTATGAAGCGTCCGAGGGCTCGCTCAAGATCGACGGCCGCCCCGTTCGCGACTATCCCCTCGCCGTGCTCCGCCGCAATATCGGCATGGTTCCCCAAGAGACTTTTCTCTTTAGCTCGACGATCCGCGAAAACCTGACCTTCGGCGCGCCCGATGCCACCTCGGAAGAGATGCTTGAGGCCGCCGAAGCCGCACACATCCGCAAGGAATTCGAAGAGTTCCCGCAGGGCTTTCAGACCGTCGTCGGCGAGCGCGGCGTCACGCTCTCGGGAGGGCAAAAGCAGCGTTCGGCCATCGCCCGTGCACTGCTGCGACGGCCGGCCATTCTTATCCTCGACGACGCGCTGGCCAGCGTCGACACCTACACCGAAGAACGCATCCTCGGCGGACTGCGCAGCTACACAGCGGCCTCGACCACCATCCTGATCTCCCATCGCGTCTCAACCGTGCGCAATGCCGACCAGATCGCTGTGCTCGATCACGGCACGATCGTCGAGTTGGGCTGTCACGACGAGTTGCTCGCCCTCGACGGCTACTACGCCGGACTCTACCGCAAGCAACAACTGGAAGAGGAACTGACCGTCGCCGGCGACTAAGCAGGGGCGAGTCCCTTAGTCCCTAGCCCCTAGTCCCTGTTTTTACGCATTCCACCGTGAGCCGATCGCGGAGTCCTCACCGTATTCGCCGCCGTCAAATCCCCCGTGCCCGCCTCTGGAGGAGACCGCCGCCACCTGAGTAGGAATGGGATTCACCACCGGATCCCTCGCCACCTGACGCCAGGCATCGCGTACGTTCTTGACACAACTGATGGCATGCTCAAACTTCTGCCGCGATGCCGCCTGCGAGGCCTGCAATATCTGCGCGAAGATCGATGCATAAAACTCGCTCAGCACCTGCGCAGGCCGTCCGCCCACATCCATGCGCAGCCGCGCCTGCAGATGAATGACGATGTCCAAAGCCCGCTTGACGGCGCTCCGGCGGCCGGCTGCGTCCCCACGCTCCACAGCTGCCGATGCCTCGTGGAGAAAGCGCAGTATCCCATCGTAGAGAGCCACAACCAGATCGACCGCCGAAGCGCTGTCCAGTGCATGTTCCTGATAACTTCCCATGAAAATCCGACTCCTTAGCCGTTCGAGTTCTGGTTATAACCGGTGATCGCCGAGTAGAGCTCGTTGATCCCCGTCGCCCCTGTCGTGTACGCGCTGCCGTTAAACGACAGCGTCACAGGATTGATCGAGTTCGTCCCGTTGGTCAGAGAATTCGGACCCAGAGGATTGGACGCCGTCGTCACCGTCAATGCCCCGCCACCGGCCGTGTCGGCCAAAGCCAGGCTCTGCGAGCCATTCCCATTCGTCACAATGCTCGCCGTCACCAGGCCCGCCGCCCCGCCTGCATTCGCGTTGATCGCATTCATCAACCCCGTCAGCGTGCTGGTCGAGGAACCGATCGTCACCGCCGCCGCAGTCACCCCGCCCACCTTGACCGTGACCGTCTGGCCCAGGGTCAGCTCCTGAGCGGTGATTCCCGCCGGATTCAACGTCCCGCTCGTGCTTGCCGCGCCCGGATCGACGCCCGCCGAAACCAGGCCACCGGTGATCTGAATCCCGGTCTGCGTCCCGCCACCGGAGATCCCAGCCTCCGCCTGCGTCGTAAAGCTCGCCGTCAGACCCAATCCCGCGCTGTTGATCGCGCTGATCAAACCATTCGCAGTATTGGCAAAACTAGTCCCCGTCCCAACCGATATGCTGGTCGTCGCCGTGCTCTCCGCTCCGTTCGCCCCCTTCACCAAATAGTTCACATCGATCGTCGTCGTCCCGCTCGCCGCGTTCAACGTGTCCGTAGCCTGCGCGTTCCGGCCACTCGTCGACAGGTTGATGAACACATTGTTCTGGCCGTTGCTGTAGGCCATAACGCCGCCCGTGTCGCCCACGTTCGACGAAGACAGCGAGCGAATATTCAGGGCATCGATCGACGAGCCCGCCATGGATGCGTCGCCCGTATAGATGTTGGTGTTCGAGTTGAAGACCTGCTCGCCGTTATAGGTAGTGGTCGAGCCGATATTCGAAATCTCCGACAGGATCGACTGATACTCCTGATTTGCTGCCGTATCCTGAGAAGAGTTGAGGGTGCCGTTCGAGGCTTCGGCAGCCAGCGTCACGGCCCGGTTGAGCAGGCTTGTCACTTGCGAGAGCGCGCCATCGGCGACTTGAAGAAGACCCACGCCTTCCTTCGCGTTGGTCACCGACTGCGTCAAGGCCGTCTGGTTGGCCTGCAGGCCATCGACCAGCGAAAGACCAGCGGCATCGTCGGCGCCGGAATTGATCTTCGAGCCGGACGACAACTGCTGCAACACAGTAGTCAAGCTGCTGTTGCTGTTATTCAGGTTGTTTTCCGCGTATACCGCGGGGAGGTTATTCAAGACACCCAGGGACATGGGGTTCTCCTTCGGGATGCGTGGATTTGCGGGCCATCCCGAAGGCGCTCCCATATTTGTTTGCCAACCCTAGGTCGCTGCTTCCGGTGCGGTATCCCGCCGCATCTTGCCCCTTCTTCGGCCCACTAGTGAGCGGCTTTATCTACCCCGCCTTTATGTCCTGATTAGGACACCAACTGTTCATCTTTGCTAATCTTTTATCCTTTCTCAACGCCAGCCGATGACTCCTCGGAAGGAGTTATAAGGCGATGATCGAACTTACCCGGCTGAACGGTAGCCCCATGGTGCTGAACAGCGACTTGATCAAGACCGCCGAGGCATCTCCAGACACCATGCTGACCCTCATCAATGGAGAGAAGCTGATCGTGCGCGAAGACACGGCCGAGGTCGTCGAACGGGTGCTGGCCTACCGCTCGCGTCTGCTGGCCTCCGTCGCAAAGCGGATGCCTTCGTTTGGCGAATTGCAGCGGGCCGTCTCGCTGACCAGCCTCGACGTCTCTGGCCAGCTCACGCTCGCAACCGCGCCATCCAAGAATGAACCGCAAGGTATCCGCTGAACAATGCCTTCCGGGTTCAACGGTTGAATTCTCGAGGAGCTTTTCATGGACAAAGGCAGCGTTGGCGGAGTCATCCTGGCCATCGTCGGCATCGTCGCCGGCTTGCTCATCGAGGGCGGCAACCTGGGCCAGATCCTGCAACCGACCGCAGCCTTGATTGTCTTCGGCGGCACCATGGGCGCAGTCTTTCTTCAGTTTCCCTTGCCCACGGTCCTGGCCGCCTTCGGCAGTCTGGCACACGTCTTCTCCGCTCCCCGCAAGCAAAGCGATCAGTTTCTTCGTCTCCTTGTCGCATTCGCCAACAAGGCCCGCCGCAATGGCGTCGTCTCGCTCGACAGCGATCTGCAATCCATCAAGGATCCATTTCTAAAGCAGGCCCTCATGCTGGCCGTCGACGGCACCGAGCCCAACGAGCTGCGCAAGATCATGCGCGTCAGCATGGACTCCGTCGCGGAAACCGAAGAACGGCTTCCCGCGGTCTTCGAATCGGCAGGCGGATTCTCACCCACCATCGGCATTCTCGGTGCGGTCCTCGGGCTGATCCAGGTGATGCAGCACCTCGACAATATTCATGAAGTCGGCCGCGGCATCGCAGTTGCCTTCGTCGCCACCATCTATGGAGTCGCCGCCGCCAATCTCTTCTTCCTGCCCTTCGCAGGTAAGATGCGCATCCGCCTCCACGACAATCAGCAGCGCCGCGAAATGATGCTCGAAGGCGTCATCTCCATCCTCGAAGGCATGAATCCGCGCATGCTTGAAGTCAAACTCGCCGGCTTTCTCAACCAGGATCAGAAGAAGGAGAAGGCGGCATGATGCGCGAGCGGCGCAAGAGTCACATCAGCCGCGACCGCTGGCTGGTCTCATATGCCGACTTCATCACGCTGCTCTTTGGTCTCTTCGTCGTTCTCTTCGCCTTTGCCAAAGAGGACCAAAAGAAGCAACTCCAAGTGTCCACATCTATCGACACTGCCTTCCGCTCACTCGGCATCTTCCCCAGCGCCTCGCGTCATCCTGCCAGCGGCCCCAGCGGCGCGCCAGGAACCGACCAGGCCGTCATCCCGATGAACATCGTGATGGGCGAAGAGGTGCTCTCGCCGGCCAGAGTCAAAGATGACTTGGGCAACATTCGCCGCGAGCTTGAGCAGCGGCTATCGAACCAGGTCGCTACACACACCGTCTCCATTCAGATGGGACGCGATGGCCTCGTGATCAGCCTGCGCGAGGCAGGATTCTTCGACTCCGGTTCGGCCGCCCCCAAGCCTGGAACTCTTCCAACACTGCGTCAGATCGCCGCTTCGCTCGGCAGCTCGCCCTACGATCTGCGCATCGAGGGCCACACCGACAACATTCCCATCCACACGGCGGAGTTCGACTCGAACTGGGAGCTGTCCTCCGCCCGCGCAACCCGCATCGCCCGCCTCTTTCTCGATCTGAAGACCATCTCCCCCGACCGCATCTCCGCCGCCGGATACGCCGAGTTCCATCCCGTCGCAAGCAACGACACCGCCGAGGGACGCGCCGAAAACCGCCGCATCGATCTCGTTGTGCTGCCTCGCACCAGGATTGACTTCCGTGTGCCTGGATTCACGTCCTCCGACAGCGAGTGGCACAGAATCACCGACGTCCCGCCAGCCGGTGACAACCCTCCTGCCCCATCGAACCAATAAGACCCGCTAACAGGCGCGAAGCGCCGTCAACTTGCGAAGTCGCCGCCCCGCTACTCTACCCCCAACACCTTCACAATCACCCGCTTTCGTCTCTGCCCGTCAAACTCGGCATAGAAGACGCGCTGCCATGTTCCCAAGTCCAACCGGCCGTTCGTCACCGGCAGCGTAGTCTCGTGATGCAGCAAGAGCGATTTCAAATGAGCATCTCCGTTGTCCTCGCCCGTCTGGTGGTGCTTGTAATCGGGTCGCGCAGGAGCCAGCTCCTCCAGCCATTTGCCGATGTCTTCGATCAGCCCGCTCTCCAGGTCGTTCACATAGATCGCGGCTGTAATATGCATCGGCGAGACGAAGCACAGCCCATCCTTCACGCCACTGCGCCCGACCACCTGTTCCACCTGATCGGTAATATGCACCATCTCCCGCCGCCTCTTCGTTTCAAAGACCAGATACTCCGTATGACTCTTCATTCATGCCTCCGTGCTTTTTCCAAGCACTCCTTCATTCTCGCGGCACAAAGCGATATTCGCCAACTAGCAGCGGCGCAATTTCCAGATCGCCGACAGTCCGGCCGGAACTCGGGTCTTGGCCATCCAGCGGGTTGGCTCAACATTTCTTTTGAGCGCTTTTCGTGAATTCGAAGTCTATTGGGAAGATCTCCCTCGATTCTGCGCGGCGCAGTGTGCTGAAGAGTTCCTTTGCGCGAACTTTGCGGGCTGAGTTCCGATGCTTTCAATCCACATGGTCCAAGGAGGGTACCTTGAAGTCGCTCTTCTACGTTCTGATGGTCGTCTCGATCGGTCCTCTTTCCGATGCGCAAAAAAACGCAGCGCAGGAATTCACCGACCCGATGGCCCTGTTGCAAGCCGTCGCAAAGAATTACGCAAGCGCAGCGGATACGTTTCGATTGGAATCGATCATCGATGTCGAAAGTTCTAACGATCTGAGCCGCAACTGGGGCCGGAGCTTTCAAACGGCAATCAAAGGCCCGGGAAGTCAGTACCGGATTGAGGTGCGCACAGGCTATGGGTCTCTTCTGCAGGTCTCAGATGGTACGAATGAGTGGGTCTACCAGGTGGAATCGAACTCCTATGTGAAGCGTCCTCTGCCGCCCGATTGGCCAAAGTTCCCAAAAGCTTGGGATCTGGCATTCTATGGGCTCCATGAGGCATGGAACAGGCGCACCGTTCTCGAAGATGAGGCTCTCGACTACAAGCGCGCCACGATTTTGCCAGAAGAAGCCATCGTCATCGATGGGCATCGCTATCCCTGCTACGTGGTGCGGACAAGCAGCGAGGACTCGATCCGTGGTCATGACAAGGGGTACCGTGCTGAAGTTACTTACTGGATCGATAAGCAGGCTCTTGTCTTCCGCAAGATTCGGCGCCTCTCCGACGATTCAACGATGATTTCCAAAACCCTCCATGTGCCATCACACCGCGAAACGACTGAGACCTATCCGGTCACGGAGATCGATCCCAAGACCACTTCGGAGATCTTCCACTTTACACCTCCCGCCGACGCGAAAGAAGTGGCGACTCTGGAGCCAGATTTCGGCGGGCAGCCTCCATCCACGCACCCGAAGGCGCAGATGGTAGGGCAAATGATGCCAGACGTTAGCTTCGCGGGACCTGATGGCAAGAAGATCGAGCTGAGTTCCTATCGCCGTAGACCGGTATTGATCGACTTCTGGGCGACTTGGTGCGGCCCGTGCCTCCTTTCGATGCCCGGGCTAAGCAAGATTTATTCAGACGCAAAAGAGAAGGGGCTGCAAGTGATCAGTTTCGATCAGAGCGATACGGCAGATGATGCAGCGATCTACCTTCAGCGCCACCATTACGAATGGACGAACTATCACGACGAGGAGAAGGCGGTGTACAAGGCGCTGAAGGGAGAAGCCATACCGCTCGTCGTGCTGATCGACTCGCAGGGCAAGATCGTCTACTACGATTTCGGCAGCGACGAGAAGGAACTGCGGAAAGCGATCGCAGGACTGGGACCAGAGTTCGCCTCGATTGCCTCGGGCCGGTAAGATTCAGCCTCTTGGCGAAATACTGGCCAACCGGCAACTGCACCACCACCCGATAACCCCAATCCGGCCGCCTCCCATTATCCTAAGTCCAGCCGTGACCGCGCCCAAACCCACCGCCGCACAGCGCCTGCGCCGCATGCACGACCGGCTCGTCAAGGCCTACGGCCCTCAGCACTGGTGGCCGGCCAAGACTCCCTTCGAAGTCATCCTCGGCGCCTACCTCACGCAAAACACTGCATGGAAGGCCGTCGAACGCTCGCTCGACAACCTGCGCTCAGCAGGATCCCTCACCGTCGAAGGCCTGCGTACTCTTCCGATCGAGGACTTAAAGCGCCTGATCCAGCCCTCCGGCTTTCAAACCCGCAAGGCCCCGGCGCTCAAGGCATTCCTATCAATGCTCGACGAGGAATTCGGCGGTTCGCTCAAGCGCCTTGCCTCCACCCCCACGGCCACCTTGCGCGCTCGTCTGCTGGCCCTGCCCGGTGTCGGCCCTGAAACCGCCGACGCGATTCTGCTCTATGCGCTTCGCCACCCCGTACCCATTGCCGACGAATACCTTCGCCGCATCGCCGGGCGCCACCGGCTTCTCGCACCCCCGCCCGGCCACGATCGCAAGGGATATGAGTCCATGGCCGATCTCACACGTCTGGCCTTTGCTGCCGATAATCCAGGAGAACAGATGCAGCTCTACAACGAGTTTCACGCCCTGACCGTGGCCGTCGGCAAGGCCCATTGCGGCAGGACTGCCCGCTGCGAGAGCTGTCCTCTGGCTTCGGACTTGAAAATGGCGAATTAGGGCATCCAGCTTAGCTGCATTGCCGTAGGATGTATGAGGGGAGCCTAGTGAGATGGGACAGACCGGTTCGACGATGCAGCTGACACGAGCAGCTGACTATGCTGTTCGCGTGATGATTCATCTGGCCACACTGCCTGCCCAGGAGCGCGCTCTGCTGCCCGCGCTGGCCGCTGCGACCGGAGCTCCCAAGAGCTTCCTATCCAAAGTCCTGCAGGCCCTGTGCCGCGCCGGATTCATCGTCTCGCGGAGAGGGCAGGCCGGCGGCTTCGAGATCCTCGAATCCGGCCGCAACGCCTCAATTCGCACCGTGATCGAGGCCATCGAAGGCCCGATCTGCCTCAACCTATGCTTGGCCACGGGAGTCTCCTGCAACCGGAGATTCTACTGCCCGGCGCACCCCATCTGGACGAAGGCGCAGGAGGCCGTGCTGGACGTGCTGGGCGCGGCAACCGTCACCGAGTTGGCCGTTGCCCCGCAGGTACGCTCCAAGACTGCCTGAGAATCCTTCGCGGCAACCTCAGCTTAAGAGCTGCTTTGCGACCTTGATATAGAGATCGACCGCCTCCAGCAGTTCCCTCTTTGCCAGCTTCTCAAAAGGTGTGTGGGCCACATGGATCGATCCCGGTCCGAGCAGCAGCGGCTCGCCCCAGTTGCTCAATTGCGGAATATCCGTAGAAAACTTGGCGACCATCGTCGGCAACCCCTCGACGGCCCGCATGCGAATGAACGGAGTGTCGAGCGTAAACTCGACCTCCGCGAGATCGCCGGCGATCTCCTTCAACTGCGCCCTCACCGGACCCGAATCGGTCACCGTCCTCACCAGCACCTGCGCCTCGGCTTTGTCGGCGATAACGTTGGGCGCGTGGCCTCCCTGAATCTGGCCGATATTGAGCGTGCTCGGGCCAATCCCCTCCAGTTCCGGCAGCGGCATCGCCAGCAGCTTGCCAAGCACCTCGACCAGCTTGTGAACGGCGCTCTCCCCCAGCTCAGGGTACGCCGAGTGGGCCATCTTGCCGGTCGACTTGAAGGCTGCTCGCAGCGCCCCCTTCGAGGCCAGTGCCAGTCGATTGTCCGTCGGCTCTCCGTTGATCAGGAAACGGCTTCCCTTGGGCGTCTTATTGGCCGCAACAGCGCCAGCCGAGTCCCGCTCTTCGCCGCTCAAAAAGAGCAGCCCAATCTTGAATCCCTGCGTCCTGAGCGCCTCAGCCGCCGCCACCTGGGCCGCTAGAATGCCCTTGGCATCGCAAACTCCGCGCCCATAGAGGAACTTCTCATCCTCACGAAACGGAATGTACGGCGGCACGGTATCCATGTGTGTGGAGAAGACCAGGTCAGGCCGCTCGTCCGCCGCGCCCGCATACACATTCCACCGCGGCCCGCCGCCCGGATTCTCCTTCGGCTGTTCGACCGGTGTCTTTTCCACCTCCCAGCCCCGCCCAGCCAGAGAATCAGCCAGAAAATCACCAACCTCGCCCTCGTGATAGGTCGTCGACTCGATCTCGCAAAGCTGGCGGGTAAGACGAATTGCATCGATGGAAACGGCGGGGAGATTGCGAGGCAAACGGTCATTCATGATGCTGCCAGAATAGCGCATGCGGCGTCTCGTCCCATTGTCTGAAACACCTGATCTCGTTTCAAACGCCCCAACGCGCAGTTCCTCGTTGCTCCTGCGCAAAAGCCGCCATTCTGCATAGAACGTATCCTGGAATTGCGCGTAAAATAGAGCTGAAAGCACCCCATTCCCGCGCCGATACAGTTCAGCCTTGGTTCGGTTGGCTGAAGGAGCAACTGCGATGACCCCGGTCAGCGATTCCATCCTCGACTCCCTGCATGCCACCGCGACCGACATCTTCAGCGGAGCCATCAAGGCATCCAACATCGCCTCCGCCTTCGACCGCCGAATTCGCATAGAGGGCAACACCCTCAAGCGCCTTCTCCCCGACGGCAGCGGACCCGAGTCGATCGATATCTCAAGTTACAAGCGCATCCTCGTCATCGCGCTGGGCAAGGCCGCAACCCCGATGCTCGAGGTTCTGCTCAGCCGCATCGAGCGCCGCAAGGGAATGCGCGGCATCTGTTGCTCCAACCAGCTTCCACAAAAACGCAGCTGGCGCTTCCGCTACTTTGAGGGCGGCCATCCGGTGCCCAACGACGAATCCTTCGCAGCAGCCCGAGCGGCGCTCGTCATGCTCCGGAAGGCCCGCAAAGACACGCTGATCTTCTTCCTCATCTCCGGCGGCGGCTCGGCAATGTTCGATCTGCCGATTGACCCGCGCATCACCCTCGACGACACCATCGCCTTCCATCAGCTTTTGCTGGCCTCGGGCGCGCCGATCAGCGAAGTCAACACCCTCCGCAAGCACTTCTCCGCCGTAAAGGGCGGCCGCCTGGCCATCGCCGCTCCAGAAGCCACCAAGGTCAGCCTGCTCGTCCCCGACGTACCTCTCCGCTCGCTTGATGCCCTCTCCTCCGGTCCCACCTCGCCCGACCACTCCACCGTCACCGAGGTGCGCGAACTCCTGGAAAGATACAGCCTGGCCCCCAAGTTGCCGCCCTCCGTCCGCGCCTTCTTCGAGCGCGCCGACCTGCCCGAGTCGCCCGGCACCAAGGGCTGGCGCGCGCCTTTCTTCCCCAAGCTCTCCGTGCCCGGATTCATGCCTGCCCGCCGCATCACCACGGCGGCCATCATGTCCGGCGAAGAAACCGCCTTTCGCGATTCGGTCTTCGAGATTCTCCTCTCCAGCCACGACCTGGCCGAAAACGCCCGCACCTTGGCCGAGAGCGCCGGCTTTCACGTCGTCATCGACAACACCTGCGATGACTGGGACTATGCCGACGCCGCCCGCTATCTCATGGAGCGCTTCGACTCCCTGCGCGCCATCCATCCCCGGCTCTGTCTTATCTCGGTCGGCGAAGTAACCGTCACCATCGACCGCACACCCGGCTCCGGTGGCCGCAACCAGCAGTTCGTCATGGCCTGCGCCCTTGAGCTTGAGAATCGCCCTGGCGAACACCTCACCGTGCTCAGCGCCGGTTCCGACGGCATCGACGGCAACACCCGCTCCGCCGGCGCCGTCGCCGATCCCACCACCGTGGCCCGTGCCCATGCCTTCGGATTCCACCTCAAGGCCTCGCTCGCCGCCTTCGACGCCTGCCCCATGTTCACCGCCCTCGGCGACGCCGTCGTCACCGGCCCTACCGGCCAGAATCTACGTGACCTCCGCCTGCTCCTGGCCGACAACACTTAACGCCAAGTCCCGAACGAAAGCGGATCGCCGCGACTCTATGCCATCGCAATCGCATGAACGCATTCATTGGCGAAATCGGCTCGTTTCTCACCGCGACGGAGGCGCACAGGTCGCTAGCCCAGCGCTTCAGCGCTGGGAAGCTGGCCCCATCTGACCCGGCAGTCCCGTAGGGACGGCGCAAACTCGTTGCGAAATCCCTCAATCCATGTTCATGCAATTGCCCTCGACTTTATGTCGCCGGCACAGCTCGTTGAAGATGTATCCTGAAACAACCTGGTTCAAGCCCATTGAGAAAGCCGTAGACCGGCTGGGAACCAACCCAAGCAGGATTGAGTAGCTCTTGTTTTGCTTGTAAGGATGCTTTCGTGGCTCGCAAGGAAACGCGCAAGACCGTCGCAAAGACTCCCGATATTCGTACCGTAGCCGCCCTGGCCAAGGTCTCCATCGCCACTGTCTCCCGCACCATCAATGGCTCTTCGGCAGTCAGCGACCGGCTCAAGAAAAAAGTCTGGACCGCAATCAAGCAGCTAAACTACTTTCCCAACACCCACGCGCGAACGCTGGTCTCGGGCCGCAGCCGCCTCTTCGGCATCATGGTCGAAAACATCACCAACCCCTTCTTTCCCGAGCTGATCCAGAGCTTTGAAGAAATCGCTGTCGCCAATGGATACGAGATCCTCGTCAGCAGCTCCAACAGCGATCCGGCCGTTCTCACCCGCTGTGTCCGCCGCATGCTGGAGCGCAAGGTCGATGGCGTTGCCGTGCTCACCTTCGGCGAAGAAGAGCCGGTCCTCGATCAGCTCATGCACAACAACATCCCCATGGTCCTCGCCGAGTTCCGTTTGGACGATCCGAAGGCCGGCACGATTCTCCTCGACTACACCACCGGCATCCGCGAAGCTGTCGATCACCTCATCGTCTTGGGCCACTCAAAGATCGCCTTCCTCGCCGGCCCGCAAAGCCTGCATTCTGCCGTAACCCGCGCCAACGAGTACCGCATGGCCATGGAAGCCACCGGCCTGCCCATCCAAAAGAATTGGATCGTCGAGTGCGATCACACGCTCAAGGGTGGCGTCTCAGGCTTTGGAAAGCTGCAGGCCCTCCCGGTTCGGCCCACAGCCATTCTCTGCTCCAACGACATGACCGCGGTTGGAGTTCTTCGCGCCGCCTACATGGAAGGCCTCCGCGTCCCGCAGGATCTCTCGGTCATCGGCCTCGACGACATCGCCTTTGCTGAATACACCCTGCCCCCGCTCACAACCATTCGCCTCTCGCGACCCGAGCTGGCCCGCGCGGCCTTTGAAGCCCTCCGCCAGCAGGCCGAAGACCCCGCCAATCCCAACCTCCAGCGCGAATTCCTGGTCTCCACCAGCCTTGTAATCCGAGGCTCAACCGCCCCGCCACCCTCAGCCCCCCAATCCTCCCACTTTTAGGTTGGATACTCGGCGATTTGGCGCCAACTAAGAATCATTCCCGGCTACATCAGCGGTTTTCGTTCTCGATCCTGAATTTGGCATGTATAAACCACAGTCGCGTCGAGCTCACGCGCTCTGAAGGTTGTTGAGAACTGCCTCGGCGGACGAGAGAAGCAGAATCTCCTTCGAAGTTCCATAGACCATTCGCGTGGAGAGGGCGCCATCAATGACGGCAAGCATCCTCGCCGCCGCCGCCCTTTTGTCGATTGCGAAGGGCTTTAGCAGGTCGGTTAGATAGTCAAGAATCTTGTCTTGGTGTTCGATCGCCCGGCGATGGAACGGGTGGGCAGTGTCGGGGTATTCGGATGCGATACGAAGGAACGGGCAGCCGATTACTTCGGGTTGGTTGGCCATTTGTTCGAACTTGGTCAGTACTTCACGCAGATCCTTTGGGGGAGTGGGATGCGCGAGATAGTCCCATAGAGCTCGATCACGGTTTTCGAGGTACGCGAGCACGAGGGCATCTTTGCTTTCGAAATGGCGATAAAACGTCGCCTTTGCGACCTCGGCGAGGGACATGATCTTCTCGGTACCGGTCGCGCGGACCCCGTCTGCGTAGAAGAGGCGGTCGGCTACCTCCAGAATTCTCTTTCGCGGATCAGATTGTTTTTGTGTTTTCATCGAGTTCATCTTGACA